>ULSL01002172.1_pt1 | contig 27629 bp, 29 predicted proteins | sample 1956321 | NCBI WGS metagenome assembly ULSL01 (sample SAMEA4835707, study PRJEB28245) | human gut metagenome | biome: gut microbiome; material: fecal sample | place: Denmark | collected 2008
TTGGTACATGGTTATTTGAATAATCTACAGGCGCCGAAAAAGCTCTACTGAAATAATTAATTATATATATGAGAGTTGTGTTTGTATGAATTTACATTTTAAAGTAATTGTTCAATTTTTTAAATTTTTTATCAAATATGCTTGAACTGTGATTTCTACTCTGATATAATAAGACAACACAAGAAATATAGGAGTGCGGATTTAATGAAAACTTCAAGTACAGCATTAAGACTTAATGAATTTATGCAGAAAAATGGTTTAAAACAAATTGATATTATAAATCGTGCAAAACCATTTTGTAGTGAATATGGTGTAAAACTTAGTAAATCTGACCTCAGCCAATATGTTTCTGGAAAGGTAGAACCAGGACAAAATAAACTCTATATTCTTGCAAGAGCATTAAATGTATCTGAAGCGTGGCTTATGGGATACGAAGTTAAAAACGCAACCAATAAAAACGAATCTCAAAACATACAAACAAACTCAGAAGTAAAAGATGAAATACTTAGTATGCTGATTAGGAACTATGAAAAAATGACAGAATCAGCTAAATACGCACTTTTTGAATATTCAGAATTTATGATAAGTAAGCCTGAAAATCTATGTCCACAATAAAGCATAAACATTACAGAAAATAGTAAGCTTTTATATTAAAAATTTGACATTTTATTTTGAAGAATATACAAATATATCAGTTTTACTATGTGTCAATATTCTTTTGGCATAACGAAACCTCATATGACAATTTTTATTCTGCCGTAGGAGGTTTGTTTTTTTAATGTCCATTTTTTACGAACTTTTTCAATTTTCTGCCACTTGTAATTATACTTTATGCTATTTTTTCGGGTTACCACAATTATTGATATTGAGCCAAAAACTAAAAGCACTTGGACTTCGTAAAGAAGTCCAAGTGCTTTTTGATGTGCTTAATTATATTTTATCGTTCTTGTGAGCGAAGTATATAAATAGCAATTATAGCTTTTGGGACTGATGGTTCAGAGTTGCGTTCACAAATAGTTGCGATTTACTCTCTGCCAAGTAAGTAGTCTATCGAAACCTCAAGTATATCAGCAAGTGCAACAAGTTCAATATCTGTGACAGAACGAATCTGACCTTCAAGCTTAGAAAGACCAGAGGCATTCATATCAACACCATTGACCTGCAACTGTGCAAGTAATTCCTTTTGTTTAATGCCTTTGCTTTTACGAGCAGCTTCAACTCTTGCACCGATAAGGTTACGATTGCCCAGTGCCTGCTTACGCAATCTCATCAAATATCCTCCTAACCATTTATTATACTATGTATTATACTTTAACTTATGCTAAATAACAATAGCTAATTTGTAAGAAATGACAAAGAGGTTTTAGTTTATATTGCACAGCAAATAAATATTAAAATTTACAAGTAGAAATATGATAGAGGTAAAATTAAGACAAAATTTGCAAATAGAAAAAAACAAGTGCTTATATTTAAAGCGAAAATTCGCAATGATATACGCAATAATGCGGCGACCGAGCCTATAAGCCGGGTTCTGTCGTGAACAGCCATCTATCTTGGCAGGGCGTTACCGCCACTGCTCAATGCCACCTAAGCGAAGCCATCGGGCCGATGTTGAATGCTTCTGTGCGGTGTTGCTCCGAATAGGGTTTACAGGGCCACACGGTCTCCCGTGTGCCGGTGAGCTCTTACCTCGCCTTTCCACCCTTACCTGAAAGACTCAGGCGGTATATCTCTGTTGCACTATCCCTGGGGTCGCCCCCGGCGGCCGTTAGCCGTTATTCTTGCCCTATGGAGCCCGGACTTTCCTCGGGTGAAGCCTTTCGGCTTTCATCCGCAGCTGTTCAGCCCGCTCGCAAAAGATATTTTACTATATTTTTAACCGAATGTCAAATGCTTATGCTAATCAAAGCTTTGCAATGCCTGATTTTCTTGCGGCCTTCATAACAGCCTCAGCAACAGCCTTGCCTACTCTTCTATCAAATGCCTTTGGAAGAATATATTCATCGTTAAGCTCATCATCAGAAACGAGAGAAGCAATCGCATAGGAAGCAGCAGCTTTCATCTCTTCGTTGATTTCGCTTGCACGACAATCCAAAGCACCTCTGAAAATTCCTGGGAAAGCAAGAACATTATTGATTTGATTTGGAAAATCTGAACGGCCTGTACCTACTATTCTTGCACCTGCTTTCTTAGCAACATCAGGCATAATTTCAGGTGTAGGGTTAGCCATAGCAAAGATGATTGGCTCATCTGCCATAGATTTTACCATTTCTTCATTTACGATATTTGGTGCAGAAACACCGATAAAGAGGTCAGCGCCCTTCATAGCGTCTGCAAGAGTACCAGTCTTTTTAGAACGGTTTGTGATTGTAGACATATACTGCTGTTCTGGGTTGAGTCCGTCCATACCCTCGCAAATGATGCCAGCTCTATCTACCATTGTAAGATTTTTAAGACCGAGGTTGAGGAGGTGCTTTGCAATAGCTATACCTGCTGAACCTGAGCCATTGATAACAGCATTGATTTCGCCGAGGTCCTTCTTGACAACCTTCAATGCGTTGAGGACAGCAGCCGCAACTATAATTGCAGTTCCGTGCTGGTCATCGTGAAAAACAGGAATATCGCAGATTTCTTTGAGCTTTCTTTCAATCTCAAAGCATCTTGGAGCAGCAATATCCTCAAGGTTGATTCCGCCGAAACTTCCAGAAATAAGATATACTGTTCTTACAATTTCATCAACATCTTTGGAACGAACACAAATAGGGAAGGCGTCAACTCCTGCAAATTCCTTAAATAAAGCACATTTGCCCTCCATAACAGGCATACCAGCCTCAGGTCCTATATCGCCAAGTCCGAGAACGGCTGTACCATCGGTTATAACAGCAACTAAATTGCTTCTGCGTGTAAGTTGGAAAGACTTTTCATAGTCCTTTTGTATCTCAAGGCAAGGCTCTGCAACGCCAGGAGTATAAGCGAGGGACAAATCTTTTGTATCATTGACGGCAACACGAGAAACAACCTCGATTTTTCCTTGCCATTCATAGTGTTTTTGCAATGATTCTTCTCTGATATTCATCATAGACTTCCTTTCAAATTAAATATCTTAATAAATTTTAGTACATCAAAGAGTTTTTGTAAAGTGCTTAATTGCAAAATCCGACATTTTTCCCAATTAGCTAACAAACTTCCCAAAGACAATTAAAAGTTTCGCTCGAGCCTTTTCAAAGGCTCGTAGGTCAAGGGCAACGCCCTTGTCGCTCTCCGCAGAGAGCGAAACACTTTTGGGCGAAGCCCAACATTTGTTTTTTCTTAGGCGAACGCAGTTCGCCTTTATCGACTAATATTGCTAACAAGATAAAATTAAGCGGTGGACAAAGTCCACCGCTTTAGAAGCAAAGAATGTTAAGGGCGTTGCCCTTAAAACCCACCAAAGGCTCTGCCTTTGGAAACCGCAAGCTTTTGAAAAAGCTTGAGCAAAACTTTTGAGTGTCTTAGAGAAATTTGCTAACTAACTTTAGGGGCGAACTTTGTTCGCCCGCTCGGTAACTAATTGGAATTTTCTTTATCTTCATTTTTTTGCGTATTGCTTTGCTTATCTGAATTATCTTTATATGCTGATTGAATTTTGCTTACAAAGCCTGGGAAGAATGTTGAACTATTCAGTCTGCCTCGATAATCGCTCATTTCATAATGATTGAGATAGCTCATTGCATAGCCAAGAATAAGCCAGAAGATAAGTACCTTAAAAGATACATCAAGCAGAAGTGTAATTTCAAACATTGAGTATACACAATATGCCGCCAAAAATGCAAGCAGACAAGGCAACATCTCACGCTCAGTATCATTTTTGTTGCGTTTTTTGAAAATGCAGATGAGCATACTTTTTGCAATCTTTACTGCAAAGATTATAAAGAAAGTAAAACCTACAACTCCAAAGCTTACAAGTATAGTTACGAAACCATTGTGGAAATCGGAATATTTTAATCCACCGAGATACTTTTCGCCATATAGAACAATATTTCTTGGAGCAACTCCAAAGATAGGGTAGAGTAAAAAAAGTTTTATTGCTTGTTTAAGGAGTGGAATTCTTCCGCTGTCGATATTTTTATTTTCATGGGTAAAGGTTGTTGTCTTTTTATCTCTGAAAATGTTTTCTGTATGGGTATTGTCACTTGGAAGATATTTATTGTTATCAGCTTTTGAGGTTTCACTTGATTTTGAAGTGTTTTCCGACTTGGAAGATTTGCTTTCTGGAATTTTGGAACTTTCGGATTTTGGAATTGTGCTTGTTACTTCTACACTTTGGCTTTCTGAAAATTTTCTTTCAGATTCAAGCAATGTGGCAAAGCCTTCTTGAGCAAAAGACCTTATGGTTAAAAATGAAAAGGCAAATATCACACAGGCAAGAATTAATGAAATTATTCTGAACATAAAATTAAATGTTCTTACGGTATCACTGTTTCTGAAAATTTTATAGAATGCTATAAAACAAACATAGATTATTATGAATACAAGTGAACCGTTTGAGTCAGAGAGAAAGAGTGAAACTAAGTTTATAAAAAGACATATTCCATAGTAAAGACTTACTCTAAAGGTAAATTTAGAAACAGCCTTGTGCCTTAAATAAAGTATATGGCAGAAGATAACACCGATAACAGCATAAAACGCCAAAAGGTTGGCGTTTGTGAATATGCCGACAAAGCGATTATCCTTTATGCTTATGTAATAATCCATAAACATAAAGCCTTTTTTAGAGCATAGAAGTATTATGATACTTATGGTCATAAGTATGGTTGTTGATGAAAGAAAAAACTTAAAAAAGAAAGTCATTTCTCTTTTTGCAGCCTCGTGAGTTTTTTCAGCATATAATCCATAAAACAGAAAGAAGCAGAGAATAACATAATAAATCATAAAAAGATTTTCATGTATGTTATATGCAAAGTTTACTGCAACAGAAATAAGTCCTGAGGCAATGAATAGAGTTATTATTGGTAAGTGCTTGATTTTTCTTAATTTCATTTCTTTTATAAGCTTTATGTATAAAACGATTCCTGCCCATACATATATTGGAGTGGCTAAAAAATAGCAGGCAGAATCTATCACACAAACAGAACCGAAAAACAGCAGACAAAGCAATGAAAATCTTATAGCAGAGGTATTCATGAGCAAGGCTGTTATTTCCTTTTTTGTGATATTCATTATAGGTATACACCACCAGTCGTATTACTTGAGTACGGCGATAACCGTCATAAACATAACTTTTAAATCGAAAAAAATATTGAATTTTTCTGTGTATTCAAGATTTATTTTCATCTTTAAGGGGAGAACATCTTCTACATAAACCTTGTCTGCATCATCAGCATCTTTCAAAAGCTTTTCTTCATCTTTAAATTTTATGCTCGTAAGTGAAGTTACTCCAGCAGGGAGTAGGAGGGTCGCCATCATTTCAGGCGTATAACACTTGACATATTTCATAACTTCAGGCCTTGTGCCAACAAAGCTCATACTTCCTGATAGAATGTTAAAGAGCTGCGGTAATTCATCAAGCCTTGTTTTTCGCAAGAAATGCCCTGCACGAGTAACACGAGAATCGTGGTCAACTGTAACCTGTGAACCAATAGCTTCAGCATTTTGAACCATTGTTCTAAATTTTATGATATGAAAAATCTTTCCATAACGGGTGACTCTTTCTTGCTGAAAAAAAACGCTGCCCTTTGAATCGCATTTAACCCAAATCGCAACAATCAAAAAAATAGGTGAAAGCACAATCAACATAATTAAAGCAAGAATAAAATCAAGTATACGCTTAAAAAGCAGACTTGCCGTCTTTTTGGAAAGTATATCATAATATTTTCTTACATCATCATTTTTCATATTTTTGGGAAGCCTGTCCCAGCTTCGGAGGAGCATATCTGTACACACCTTTTTATAAATTTATTTATATATTATACAATAAATTACTGCTCTTTGCAACAAATTCACAGTTATATTATATATGCCTGAATTTGAAAAAAAGGGGATTTTTAGTAAAAAAGTGATAAGCTAAGTTTACTACTTAAAATGTAACATTGCTATTAAAAACTATGATACTTAGTTAAATTATGTATGATTATAAAAAATGCCCCGAATATTGTTGGTGCTTATGCCAAACAATATCCGGGGATTGTAGTTTTATAGAAAGGGATAGGAGTAATTTAGTTTATGAGGTTTGCTATTCTATTAATATACACCCTGTGCAATCATAGTATCTGCAACCTTCTCGAAGCCTGCAATGTTAGCACCCATTACATAATCGCCCTTATGACCATACTTTTCAGCAGCAGCAGCGATATTTGTAAAGATATTAACCATAATGCCCTCGAGCTTAGCGTCAACTTCTTCAAATGTCCAAGAAAGTCTTTGACTATTTTGTGACATTTCAAGTGCAGAAGTAGCAACACCACCTGCATTAGCAGCCTTACCTGGAGCAAAGAGAACACCATTCTCTTGGAACATCTTTGTAGCTTCAAGTGTTGTAGGCATATTAGCACCTTCAGCAACAGCCTTTACGCCGTTTTTGATAAGGTTCTGTGCACCCTCAACATCAAGCTCGTTCTGTGTTGCACATGGAAGAGCAACATCGCAAGGAATTGTCCAAAGGAATTTGCCCTCATGATATTCTGCATTTGGACGATACTTTGTATACTCAGAAAGTCTTGCACGCTTAACTTCCTTGATTTCCTTAACAGCAGCAACATCAATGCCGTCCTTGTCGTATACCCAGCCTGTTGAATCAGCAAGAGTAACAACATTAGCACCCATCTGCTGTGCCTTCTGTGTAGCATAGATAGCAACATTACCAGCACCAGAGATACAAACTGTCTTACCAGCAATATCCATGCCGTTTTGCTTGAGCATTTCTTTTGTGAGATAGAGAAGACCGTAGCCTGTTGCCTCTGTTCTTGCAAGAGAACCACCATAGTTAAGTCCCTTACCTGTGAGAACACCTTCATAAACATTGCGGATTCTCTTATACTGACCAAAGAGGTAGCCGATTTCACGAGCACCAACACCAATGTCACCAGCAGGAACATCAGTATCAGCACCAATGTGTCTATAAAGCTCAGTCATAAAGCTTTGGCAGAAAGCCATGATTTCACGGTCGCTCTTACCCTTAGGGTCGAAGTCAGAACCACCCTTGCCGCCGCCGATTGGAAGACCTGTGAGGGAGTTCTTGAAAATCTGCTCGAAACCGAGGAACTTAATGATACCAAGGTTTACTGATGGGTGAAGTCTAAGACCGCCCTTGTAAGGACCGATAGCGCTGTTGAACTGGATACGGAAGCCACGGTTTACCTGTGTCTTACCGTTATCGTCAACCCAAGCAACTCTGAACATGAGCTGTCTTTCAGGCTCTGTAATTCTTTCGATAATAGCGTTTTCCTGATACTTAGGATTCTGCTCGAAAACTGGTTCGAGAGAGTTAAGAACCTCAGTTACTGCCTGAATGAATTCAGGTTGAGCAGGGTTCTTTGCCTTAATTTTTTCAAGTTGTTCACTTACATATGACATTGAAGCCACTTCCTTATATTGAAGATTGATTTGCAAGTATTTTCAGAAGAAAAATCACTTAGATATTTGAAATAAAACAAATTTGTATGGATATCTTCCTTAATACCTTGCATATTTTATCATATAATTTTCCATAAATCAAACAAAAATTGTAAAAATATAATAAACTAATAAAATTTTGTCAACTTATACACAAATAGTACTGCATTTTTGGCAAAAATTATAGTAAATCATTCAAAAAGACACCGTAAAAGCATAGATTTTTGATGATAATATGAGCAAATATGAAATTTTTTGAAAAAATTATGCAAAATCATAGAAAAAATAAATCGTCTTTCTGGCTCTTGCTTAAATCGTCGAAATGAAGTATAATATATGCGTATGATTTTTTTATTTTGTCAATTTAAGTTTGGAGGACTTTGAATATGGAAAAGAAAGAGCTTATTTACGAAGGCAAGGCAAAAAAGGTTTACGCAATGGACGACCCTGATTACTGTATGGTAGAATATAAGGACGACGCTACTGCTTTTAATGGTCTTAAAAAAGGCACAATCAGAGGTAAGGGCGTAGTTAATAATAAGATGTCTAACTTTATGTTCAAGCTTCTTGCAGAAAAAGGCATCGAAACACATTTCGTAAAGGAAATCAGCGATAGAGAAACTATCGTTAAGAAGGTTTCTATCGTTCCTCTCGAGGTTATTATCCGTAACAAGGCAGCAGGCAGCCTCGCAAAGAAGCTCGGCCTTGAGGAAGGTATGGAGCTTAAATGCCCAATCCTTGAGTTTTCATATAAGAATGACGAGCTTGGCGACCCTATGATTAACAATTCACAGGCTATCGCTTGCGGTATCGCAACTCAGGAAGAAATTGATGTTATCAGCGATATGGCTTATAAAATAAACGACTATATGAAGGAATTCTTTGCAGGTGTAGGCGTTGAGCTTATCGACTTTAAGCTTGAGTTTGGCAAGTTCCACGATAAGATTATACTTGCTGACGAGATTTCTCCTGATACTTGCCGTTTCTGGGATATTAAGACACACGAGAAACTCGACAAGGACCGTTTCCGCAGAGATATGGGCGGCGTAGAAGAAGCTTATGCTGAGATGATGAAAAGAATTGGTCTTGCATAATCTTTTTATAAACAATTTTATAATGCTAACAGGACGGTGAAACCTTTTGGACAGCAGCAAATTTTCAGACTGTTTCTCCGAGGAGCTGCATGAAGAATGTGGTGTTTTCGGAGTATATAGTGATGGTGCTATAAACCCAGCTTATGCTTCATATAATGGACTTCTTGCTTTACAGCACAGAGGTCAGGAGAGTTGCGGAATTGCCGTTAACGACAGAGGCGTAATCAGCTATCATAAGGATATGGGACTTGTAAGCGAAGTATTTTCTAAGGAAACCTTGGCTTCACTTGAAGGTCAGATGTCCGTTGCTCATGTCAGATATTCAACCGCAGGCGGAAGCGTTCCTGAAAACGCTCAACCGCTTGTAATGAGATATGTTAAGGGTGTTCTTGCTATCGCTCATAACGGCAACCTTACTAATGCTGTTGAGATTCGTAAAGAGCTTGAGCATCGAGGGGCAATTTTTCAGACAACAATCGACTCTGAAGTAATCGCTTATTTGATTGCAAGAGAGCGTGTTCATTCACATTCTGTTGAGGCTGCTGTAAGTGCGGCTATGAAACAGCTTGATGGCTCGTATTCACTATTGGTTATGAGTCCAAGAAAGCTAATTGCGGCTCGTGACCCTCATGGTTTCAGACCGCTATGTATGGGTAAGCTTGAAGGCTCTTATGTTTTCGCTTCTGAATCTTGTGCATTAGATGCAGCGGGTGCAGAATTTGTAAGAGATATTGAGCCTGGCGAAATTGTTGTTGTTGATGACAGAGGCATTACCTCTATCAAAGATAACTGCCCTAAGGAAAGCAAAAAATCTCTTTGCGTTTTTGAATATATTTATTTCGCAAGAACCGACTCTATAATTGATGGAATCGGCGTTTATGAATCTCGTAAAGAGGCTGGAAGAATCCTTGCAAGAGAATTTCCTGTTGACGCTGATTTGGTTATTGGCGTTCCTGAATCGGGAATAGATGCTGCTATTGGTTATAGTGAAGAATCAGGAATTCCTTATGAAAAGGGAATCGTTAAGAATAACTATATCGGCAGAACATTTATTAAGCCAACACAGCAGGAGCGTGCAAAGAGCGTTCGTCTTAAACTTAATCCACTTCTTACAAGTGTTAAGGGTAAGAGAGTTGTTATGATAGATGATTCTATCGTTCGTGGCACAACCTGCGATAGAATAGTAACTATGCTTAGAAAAGCAGGTGCTAAGGAGGTTCACCTCCGCATAAGTTCACCGCCATTTACTTGGCCTTGCTATTACGGAACAGATATTCCGTCTAAGGGCGAGCTTATTGCCTGCAAACATACTGTTGATGAGATTTGCAAAATCAGTGGAGCGGATTCTCTTGGATATTTGCCAGCGGATAAGCTTTCACAGATGCTTTTGAATAAAGCAAATGGTATTTGTACTGCTTGCTTTACTGGAAAATACCCAACAGAAATACCTCAAAAATTACTTGAAGGTAAGGAAAGAGGCGGAGTTGACTTTGACAAGAAGCTTGTCAAGGATAAGCAATAATTTGCCGATTTCAGTATTTTTAAGATGAAAGGAATTTAAGATTATGGCTAAAGATACCTATGAATCTCCTCTTTCGTCAAGATATGCCGATAAGGAAATGAAATATCTTTTTTCTCCTGATAAGAAATTCAGAACATGGAGAAAGCTTTGGATTGCTCTTGCAGAATCTGAAATGGAGCTTGGACTTCCTATTACACAGGAGCAGATTGACGAGCTTAAAGCACACGCTGATGACATAAACTATGATGTTGCAGAAGAAAGAGAAAAGTTAGTTCGTCACGATGTTATGTCACATGTTTATGCATATGGTGTACAATGCCCGAATGCAAAGGGAATTATTCATCTCGGAGCAACCTCTTGCTATGTTGGTGACAATACAGATGTTATCATTATGACAGAGGCTTTGCGTATAGTTGAGAAAAAGCTTGTCGGAGTTATCCGCACGCTTTCTGACTTTGCAAGAAAATATAAGAACCTTCCTACACTTGCATTCACACATTTTCAGCCGGCACAGCCTACCACAGTAGGTAAGCGTGCTACACTTTGGATTCAGGACCTTCTTATGGACCTCGAAGATGTAAGGTACCAGCTTTCCAAGGCAAAGCTTCTCGGCTGCAAGGGTACAACAGGTACACAGGCAAGCTTCCTTGAGCTTTTTGAGGGCGACCACGAAAAGTGTCGTGAGCTTGACAGAAGAATTGCTGCAAAGCTTGGCTATGATTCTTGCTTTGCTGTTTCAGGACAGACATATTCCAGAAAGCTTGATAGCCAAATCTTGAATGTTCTTGCAGGAATTGCACAGAGTGCTACAAAATTCTCTAATGATATAAGACTTCTTCAGCATCTTAAAGAGATTGAAGAGCCATTCGAGAAAAATCAGATTGGTTCTTCAGCTATGGCATATAAGAGAAATCCTATGCGTTCAGAGCGTATAGCGTCACTTTCAAGATATGTTATGGTTGATGTACTTAATCCATATATTACAGCAGCTACACAGTGGTTTGAGAGAACTCTTGATGACTCAGCTAATAAGAGATTGAGCATACCTGAGGGCTTCCTTGCTATTGATGCAGTTCTTAACTTGTATCTTAATGTAAGTGACGGACTTGTAGTTTATGATAAGGTTATAGAAAAGCGTCTGCGTTCTGAGTTACCATTTATGGCAACTGAGAATATTATGATGGACGCAGTAAAGCGTGGCGGTGACCGTCAGGAACTTCATGAGCGTATTCGTGAGCTTTCTGTTGAAACTGGCTACGAAATTAAGGCAGAGGGTAAGGAAAATCATCTCTTTGAGAAGATTGCGAAAGACCCTATCTTTGGTGTAACCTTAGAGGAGCTTGAGGAGCATCTCAAGCCAGAAAACTATGTTGGCAGAGCACCTCAGCAAACAGAAGATTTTCTCAATGATGTTGTAGCACCTGTTTTAGCAGAATATGAGAATATTGCTGTTGAAGAGGTTGAAATTAACGTATAAAAAAATACTTACAGTGCAAGAGATATGTACTATTTTGTGCATATCTCTAAAACTGTTTTTATAAGCATATGGGTGTCGGCATATGGCTAAGATGCGAATGATGAAATATTAAACGGGCGAGTACAGTTCGCCCCTACAATTTGCTAATAGGTTTTGCAAAGCAAAATCAATTACACAAATTGACAGCGGAGGCACTCCGCTCCTTAACGACAAAAAATGAAAGGTTGGATTTTAATTATGGTAAAAGCTATTGTTGGTGCAAACTGGGGAGATGAAGGCAAGGGCAAGATAACTGATGTGCTTGCAGCAAACTCGGATATGGTTATCCGTTTTCAGGGAGGAAGCAACGCAGGACACACTATCATAAATAACTATGGCCGTTTCGCTCTTCATCAGCTTCCAAGTGGTGTTTTCTATGATAATATCACAAATATTATCGGAAACGGTGTTGCACTTAATGTTGATAATTTTATCAACGAACTTAAGAGCCTTGAGGAACAAGGTGTAAAGAATGTGCATATACTGGTATCTGACAGAGCTCAAATCGTAATGCCTTATCATATTCTTTTCGATTGCTATGAGGAGGAAAGACTTTCAAAAGAAAGCTTTGGCTCTACTAAGTCTGGTATTGCTCCTTTCTATTCTGATAAATTTGCTAAAATTGGTTTTCAGGTAAATGAGCTTTATGATGATACTGACTCATTAAGAAAGAAGCTTGAAAGAATTCTTGAGGTTAAGAATTTAACTATTAAGAACCTCTATCACAAAGAAGAGCTTAGTGTTGACGAGATTTTCAATAAGCTTATGGAATATAAAGAAATGCTTGAGCCTTATGTTGCTTCAACATTTGACATCGTTAATGACGCTGTTAAGGCTGGAAAGAACATTCTTCTTGAGGGACAGCTTGGCACACTTAAGGATACTGATTTTGGTATCTATCCAATGGTTACTTCCTCAAATACAATCGCTGGCTATGGTGCTGTTGGTGCAGGCGGTATTCCTCCATATGAGATTAAAGAAATTGTTACAGTTGTTAAGGCATACTCAAGCTCTGTTGGTGCAGGCGAATTTGTAAGCGAAATTCATGATGAAGAAGAAGCAGAGGAACTTCGTAAGCGTGGCGGAGATAAGGGAGAATATGGTGCAACAACAGGTCGTCCAAGAAGAGTTGGCTGGCTTGACCTCGTTGCAACTCGTTATGGTTGTAAGGTTCAGGGTGCAACACAGGTTGCTTTCACAGTTATTGACGCTCTTGGTTATCTTGATGAGATTCCTGTTGTTGTTGCTTATGAGCTTGACGGCGAAAGAATTGATTACTTCCCATCAACAACAAAGCTTAAGAGATGCAAGCCTATTATTGAGGTTCTTCCTGGCTGGAAGTGCGATATTCGTGGAATTAAGGAATATGATAAGCTTCCTGAAAATTGCAGAAAGTATATCGAATTTGCTGAGAAGGCAGTCGGTGTTCCTTTCAAGATGATTTCTAATGGACCTAAGCGTGAGGACATCATTCTAAGATAAGACCGGAGGGATTATTTTGTGTGGTATAGTTGGATACATAGGCTATGAACAAGCGGCTCCTAACCTTTTAAGTGGACTTGAAAAGCTTGAATATCGTGGTTACGATTCAGCAGGTGTCTGTGTTTATGACGGAGAAAAACTCAATGTTTTTAAGGCAAAGGGCAAGCTGAAAATTCTTAGTGATATGATTGATGGTGGCAAAGCTGTTAAAGGTACAGTTGGTATAGGCCATACAAGATGGGCTACTCACGGCGAACCATCAGATGCAAATTCACACCCTCATCTGAGCGATTCAGGTAAATTTGCTGTTGTTCACAACGGAATAATAGAAAATTATATTAAGCTTAAAGACCATCTTATTCGCAGAGGAGTAAAATTTTACTCTGAAACGGATACAGAGGTTATAGCACAGCTTTTGGATTATTATTATACTGGAGATATTATTGATACTGTTATCAAGGTTCTTTCTAAGGTTAATGGTTCATATGCCCTTGGCATAATTTGTCTTGATAATCCCGATCAGATTATTGCAGTAAGAAAAGAAAGTCCACTCATTATCGGACTTGGCAAGAATGAAAACTACATTGCAAGTGATATTCCTGCAATTCTTGAAAAGACAAGAGATATTTATCGTCTTGATGCAGATGAAATTGCTATTATTACAAGTTCAGATGTCAAGATTATCAACACTGATAAAGACGAAGTTAAAAAAGAAGTTCAGCATATAAACTGGGACATTTCTGCTGCTGAAAAGGGCGGTTATGAAACATTTATGTTTAAAGAAATTATGGAACAGCCGAAGGCTTTTCGTGATACTATAAATCCAAGAATCAAAGATAATAGAATTGTCTTTGATGAAATAAACCTTACACCTGAACAGTTTAAAAGCTTTAAAAAGATTTGTATAGTTGCTTGTGGTTCTGCATATCATGTAGGCGTTGTCGCAAAATATGTATTTGAACAGACATTGAGAATTCCTGTTGAGGTTGATGTTGCTTCGGAATTCCGTTATAGAAATCCGATTGTCGATGATAAAACCCTTGTGATAGTAATAAGTCAGTCTGGTGAAACAGCTGACACTCTCGCAGCACTCAGAGAGGCAAAGAGTCATGGCGCTTATATTCTTTCTATTGTAAATGTTGTTGGAAGCGCTATTGCAAACGAATCTGATGATGTTGTTTATACATGGGCAGGTCCTGAAATTGCTGTTGCCACAACAAAAGCTTATAGTACACAGCTTGCAGTTGTCTATCTCCTTACAATCTATTTTGGAGATATTCTTGGAACAATTTCCGAAACAGAATATAAAAAATATCTTTCTGAGCTTAGACTTATTCCAGATAAAATAGAGCAGATTCTTAAAAATAAAGAAGATATTCAGTATTTTGCATCACAGCAATTTGATAACAGAGATATATTCTTTATTGGCAGAAATCTTGATTATGCTCTTTCTCTCGAGGGCTCGCTCAAGCTAAAGGAAATCTCTTATATTCATTCGGAGGCATATGCAGCTGGTGAACTGAAGCATGGAACTATTTCTCTTATAGAAGATGGTACACTTGTAGTTGCTCTCGCAACACACGAAAATCTTTTTGAGAAAACTATGAGTAATGTCGTTGAGGTTAAATCCAGAGGTGCGGTTGTTCTTGGACTTACCTGTGAAAACCACCCCGAAATTGAAAAAAGCGTTGATTTTGCTTTTTATATACCAAAGACCTGTGATATTATGTTGCCATCCTTGGCAGTAATTCCGTTGCAGCTTTTCGCTTATTATGTCGCTTCTTTAAAGGGCTGTGATATTGATAAGCCGAGAAATCTCGCAAAGTCTGTAACAGTTGAATAAGTTTTTGAGGTGAAAATGATGGAAATTAAAAATGAAGCGGTTCTGATTCTCGACTTCGGAGGTCAGTATAGCCAGCTTATCGCAAGAAGAGTTCGTGAGCTTAATGTTTATTGTGAGATTAAGCCATATAGAATTTCTGCTGAGGAGATTAAGCGGGGCAACTATAAGGGAATTATTTTCTCTGGTGGTCCTAATAGTGTTTATGCTGAAAAAGCTCCTAAGTGTGACCCTGAGCTCTTTGAGCTTGGTATACCTGTTCTTGGTATTTGCTATGGTGCTCAGCTTATGGCTAATATGCTTGGCGGAGAAGTTAGCACTTCACTCGTAAAAGAATATGGCAACACAAATGTTTTATTTGATAATACAAGTACACTTTTCCAAAATGCAAGCGATGAAAACATCTGCTGGATGAGCCATACAGACTATATTTCTAAAACTCCTGAGGGCTTTAAGATTGTTGCTCGTACAGACGATTGCCCTGTTGCTGCTATGGAAGACAGAACAAATAAATTTTATGCTATGCAGTTCCACCCAGAGGTTCAACATACAAAAGAGGGTATGACTTATCTTAAGAACTTCCTCTATAATGCTTGTGCTTGCAAGGGCGATTGGAAGATGAGTTCATTTGTTAATGATACTATTCAGCATCTTAAAGAAACTATTGGTGATAAAAAAGTGCTCTGTGCATTATCAGGCGGAGTTGATTCCTCAGTAGCAGCTGTTCTTGTACACAAGGCTATTGGAAAGAATCTTACTTGTATCTTTGTTGACCACGGACTTCTTCGCAAGGACGAGGGTGACCAAGTTGAAAAGGTATTCAGAGAGCAGTTTGATATGAACCTTATTCGAGTAAACTGCAAGGATAGATTCCTCAAAAAGCTTGAAGGTGTTTCTGACCCTGAACGCAAGAGGAAAATTATCGGCGAAGAGTTTATTCGTGTATTTGAAGAAAAAGCAAACGAGCTTGGAAAGATGGATTATCTTTGCCAAGGAACAATTTATCCTGATGTTGTTGAGAGCGGTGTAGGTGAGGCTGCTGTAATTAAGAGCCACCACAATGTTGGCGGACTTCCTGAAGATGTTAATTTTGAGGGAATTATTGAGCCTTTGCGTTATCTCTTTAAAGATGAGGTTCGTAAAGCTGGTCTTGAGCTCCTTATTCCATCTTTCCTTGTATGGCGTCAGCCATTCCCAGGTCCAGGTCTTGCTATTCGAGTTCTCGGAGAAATTACAGATGAAAAGCTTGATATTCTCAAAGATGCAGATGCAATTATGCGTGAAGAAATAGCAAACGCAGGACTTGATAAGGATATTAATCAATATTTTGCAGTTCTTACGAATATTAAGAGCGTTGGTGTTATGGGCGACGGAAGAACCTATGATAGTACAATCGCACTTCGTGCTGTAACAACAAGCGATTTTATGACTGCTGACTGGGCACACATTCCTTATGATGTTCTTGGAAAAATTTCCAGTAGAATTATCAATGAGGTTAAGCATGTAAACAGAGTTGTTTACGATATTACTAGTAAGCCTCCAGCAACTATTGAGTGGGAATAACTTATAAAATCTAAAAAAACCGCATTATAAAAGGAAAATATAGACTAATTACAAACAAAGCGTACTAAAAGCGTACTAATTACGGGTAAAAATAAAAATCCGTTTAGGATTTTGCTTGATTAAAAATTATTATGCAACTCTTCGAGTTTACTTGCAACCTCTGATTGTTTATTGGGGTATAAATGTGAGTAAGTTTGAAGAGTTGTTTCTATATTCTCATGGCCAAGCCTTTCAGATATAAGCAATGGAGAAAATCCAAGTTCAATAAGCAATGAAGCGTGACTATGCCTGAGGTCATGTATTCGGATTTTCTTTACATTGGCTTTTTTACAATATTTAACCATATGCTTATTTAATGTATACTTGTTACTTGGAAACAAACGCTGTGTGGGAGATAAATCATACAATTTATTTGCATATTCTTTAATTGCAGCTATCATAAAATCAGGTAAGGAAACTATTCTTTTACTTTTTTCGGTTTTAGGAGTAAGAATCAAATCCTCACCGTTTTGTCTTGCATAGTTTTTATTTATACTTACCGTTTTAAGAGCAAAGTCAAAATCTGATAAGGTTAACGCAAATAATTCGCCTGAACGCATTCCAGAGTAATATAACAGCATAAAAATAGTACGGTCCGTAATGTCATCAACAACACTAATAAATGAATTAAATTCCGCCTGCGTCCAAAATTGCATACTGTCGGCTTTTTTCTTTCCCATACTTCCACAATCCCTTGCAGGATTAGATTTTAAGCTATAATATTTTACTGCAAAGTTGAAAATCGCAGAAAGTTGGTTGTTAATTGTTTTTAAGTATGTTTGGCTGTAATTTTCAGGCGAAGAGATAAGTTCCGTTTGCCATTTACGCACTGTTGTAGCTGTAATGCTATTGATAGCCATATCTCCAAAGAATGGTAATAGCTTAGTATCTATCATAAATTCTTTACTTGCTTTGGTTGTAGGCTTAATGCGAGGAGCTATATCTTCTTTGTATAATTCCACAAGACTTCGGAAAGTCATAGAGCAATCAGCAGAGGTTTTATGTATGAATTCATTTTCCCAGTCTTTGGCTTCACGCTTGGTATTAAAGCCTTCTTTCTTTTTCTTTTTACGCTTACCTTGCCAATCACTATAATAAAAGCTACAGTACCATTTGCCAGTTGTTTCATTTTTATATTGTGGCATAATATTCCTCCTTAAAATTTCCGCTCTCACCGAAAAGAGGTGGGAGTGGTTTTTTTATTTTTCATAGCAGTTCAGAAATATTTATCTCAAGTGGGGTAGGATTATCTTTATAAATCCAAACTGGGATTGTTTCGGAAAAGCTATATTTTTCAGTGTTAAAATCTTCGCCGAAATGATAAACTGTCACAGATTGATTTTTAGGGTCTACTATCCAATATTCTCTTACACCATAGGATTGATAAAGATGAAGCTTAATAATATAATCGCTTACAGCGTTTGTCGAAACAATCTCTATTATCCAATCAGGAGCACCGACACAACGCTTATTGGTTATTTTATTTCTATCGCATATAACTGAAATATCAGGGATAACGACAGTATTATCAGAAAGCTGTATATCATACGGAGCAGAAAAAACTTTACATTGACCTTTGTTTTTAGCTATATATGAATGAATCGCTACAAAAAGTTCACCAGATATTTCCTGATGTTCGGTCGAGGGTGACGGTGCCATATCGTAAATAACGCCGTCAATAAGCTCTGCACGGGTCCCTTCGGGCAGTGCATAGAAGTCTTCTATTGTGTATTTAATATCCTTTGCTTGCATACTGTTTACCTCGCTTTCATTTATTCGTTATTGGTAGCGGTTTTTTTATTGCTAAATTATTTCAATCCACGCTCTCCGTGAGGAGAGCGACCACCTTCCATTTCCTTATCGGTACAGGTACGGACATTTCAATCCACGCTCTCCGTGAGGAGAGCGACCACCTTCCATTTCCTTATCGGTACAGGTACGGACATTTCAATCCACGCTCTCCGTGAGGAGAGCGACCACCTTCCATTTCCTTATCGGTACAGGTACGGACATTTCAATCCACGCTCTCCGTGAGGAGAGCGACGTCATCGGGGAGCGGTTTTTTTATTGCTTATATTCCTTTATAAAATCTTCAAACTGTTCACGCACTCTTCTTTCAAGCGGATGAAGATAATACTTATTTCTTGCTTCAAGCACTTGCATACGCTCTGCACGATTTTTAGCTGCTTGCATAGATATATTGCATATCTTAGCTATCTGTTCAGCGGTTGTTGCGTGTAGTTCGTGCAAAACGCAAGCAGGAGCTAATAAATCTCTGGCAAATACATTCGCTGAGCTTTCTAAATCATCTCGTATGGCAAATGTTCTATAAACTGGAGTGTTTATCAACAAGTGTCCTAAAAAGATGTGACCGAGTTCGTGCGATATTGTAAATCGGCAACGATATGATGGTTCTGTATCACGATAGACAATTTCAAAAAAGCCATTATGAAGTATTGTTTTACCGCTTTCGCCCTCTTCGAGCATATGCACATCACTATCTTTAAACAATCTAATGTTTTCAGATTTCTTGATAATGTCGGTTACTATAACAGGTAATTTATTAACATTAAAGTCTAAAATACATTGCCAAGACGCATTTCGTGCATTTTTATATTTTCCATAATCCAAACTTATCACCTCATAGGGTATTGTACCCTATGAGGTCTTTTTTATTTAGAGTTCTTCATCACTTTGAGGAGCAATGTCAAATATTTTTAATTCCTCCGCTGAGGCTTGCTTCTTGTTTAAAGACTTTCTGTTATCATCGGTTCTTGCTACCTCGGCTATAGTAACGGTGTCTGAATACTTTCCACTTGCTACTAAATCATCTGAATATTCTAATAACTTATTTTTTCCAGTGTTATTCAAACTTTCATAATTATGTAATAGCTTTTGTTTATCGTCGTTGCTCTTATCAGTGCTTGTAATAGTAATTTGGGGATTATTATAATATTCTGTTTCATCATCCAAATCATCTAATGTATATCCTAAACAATGAACAATTAATCTTACGCTTGATAAAAAAGGTTCTTTCGTTTGTCCAGCAAATAACTTATCAATAGTACTTTTAGGTATACCTGTGCATTCAGAAATTTCTTTAGAAGTTTTTTTGGATTGCTTTTTCATTTCTTTTAATCTGTCTAGCCACATTTTTTTCACCTCTGAATTTATAATATTACATTTTATTTTCGATGTCAATAAAAAATTTCCGATTTCAGCAATTTTTTCTAAAAAACTATTGACTTTTGCGGAAGTCGGATATATAATACAATTACCGATTGCGGAAGTCGGCAATAAATATAAGGAGGTGTTATATTATGAAAAATTTGCTTGCCGAAATGGCTAGGTATGGAGTGTCGAGATATGATATCCAAAAACTGTTAGGGTGTTCTGAAGCAACAGTAAGAAACAAACTTTCAGGAGAATCAGAGTTCACAGTACCTGAAGCTCTTAAAATCAGAAATTCATATTTTATTGGTTTTCGAGTAGAATATCTTTTCGCCAAAGATGAACAAGTGACAGCTTAGCTCATAACAGCTTTGGACACAGTGAGAGGGGGTGAGGAAAATAGAAATATTAGGAACAACCTTATTAGTAGTTATTGTTTCTGCTCTTTCTTCTTTGATAACAGGTAAAATAATAGCCGTCTATTTCTTTAAGATAATAGACGACTTCGCAGAGCAAATGTTGGAGATGATTATGGATTTGGTTTCTTATTGGGTAAAGGGTTCAGGCAAACAGAAATAAAGGTATTCCCTAATGGAGTTAATTGAACCACACCTTTTTCATAATGTAAATAATATTTTTCCTTGTTGGTAATCTCAGGAAATTTGTCACTGGCAATGTTAAGAAGGTCAAGCTGATTTTTAGTATCGTTATAGATTGGTAAAGACAAAAATGGTTCATAAATTGAATTATCAGTAAGATATTCACCGTATCTTATTTCTAAAAGTCCTATTCTGCATAGTGAAGAAATAGAAACAGCCTGTAAATCTATATCTTGGCAATCAGTATTTGATATAAAAACATTAGTAGCAACTAGTATGTATTTGTTGATGTCATCTCTTGACTTAGCTTTAAATTGAACGATCGGAAGTTGAGCTTTATGCTCAAAAAGTTTTAGATTTTGGGCGTCTAATGGAGACATTTGTTTGATTATTTCAGTAAATGATGGATGAACTTTAGCAGATTGTCTGTTATCCATAGAATTTGTTATCAGATTTTCAAACATTTCTCTGATTTCATCTTCCTCGAAATAATACTTGTTGCTTCAAGAGCGGGTCCAACTATAGATTTTTTGGGAGGAATACGATGTTCTTCAGGTATAGATGATACGTTTTCATTCAATTTTTTGCTAAGTTCTTCAATATGCTTTTGACTTTTTAGGCGTTTTTCTTCGGATTTTTCATGTAATAAATATCCAAAAGCTATATTTAATAAATCACTCAATGCGTTTCCAATTACTTTTGATGGTGGATTTAAAATATTTTGCACTGCTTTTGAATCTGCTGTATCCATATCAATTTTATCTGTCATAGTTTTATCTACCCTTTCTATATTTAGTTATATAAATTGCAGTTCATACACTAAGTATAGTATCACGAAAGGAAATGTTTGTCAATGGACAAGGAAAGTTTTGCACAGCTTTTCAAAAAAGCTCGTGAATCAAAAGGTATTACTAAATATGCTCTCGCAAAGAAAACAGGATTTACATATCGTGCAATCGTTAACTGGGAGCAAGGCAAGAACAGCATTTCACTTGAGAACGCCGACAAGCTACTAAAAGCTCTTGGCGTGGAACTTACAATAGGTTGTTTAATTAATGAAAGGAAGTGAGAATATGGAAGAAGGCAAGTTGTTTTATAACAAAAATGATGTTTGCGAAATACTTGGTGTAGCGGATAGCAAAGCTTATAAAATCATTAAGCAATTAAATGATGAGCTGGCAAGTATTGGCTACATAACTGTGAGAGGTCGTGTACCTGCTGAATATTTCGAAAAGCGTTTAGCTATCAAGAAAAGGAAAGCTGTGTCAGAAAGAACCGTAAACATTAGAAAGGAGGCAATATGAGTAAACTCAAAAACTTTTGCAAGAATGTCAGTATCAAAAGCAAAAAGAAATCTGCAAAGCGAAAGACAGCAAAACTCGAAAAGCGTATGAATAAACTCGCTGAAAAAGCAGATAAAATCTGCAGAAATCGCTACGACTTTGAAATACTTGCAAACAAGATATTTGATAAGCGAGATTACAGAATACATATGAGTAAATTTAAAGCTCATAATTACAAATTTGATTGAGGAGGATTAAAAATGAATAAAATAAAAAAGAAAAATCGCCTCCAGAGCGGCAACTCTGGGGACGATACAAAAAGAAAAACATTTACTGTTAAGAGTATAGCACGCAAAGCGGAGAAAATCAAGATTGTTATTCAACGACCAGGCGAAATTTCGCAAATAATCGAGATTCCGAATACTTTGAAAGCTTTCCAGGAAGTTGTTGGCGGTTGTATTGAAGTCATTAATCTTGGCAAAGGACTTATTGGAGTAATCGATGAAGACGGCAGAATCAAGGATAAGAAAGCTAATATTGATTACTACGGTAGTGATATAAGAGGCACAGTAGTCATTACAGCGGCAGACGGTGAGGATTTTCGCAGTCTTACAACATCTGAGATACAATCAGCGAGAACATATCTCATGAAAAATTCGATAGGAGGATAAAGTTATGGAAATAAAGCTTAATTCTCTTATTCTTGAAAACTTCAAAGGAATAAGCTATTTTGAGCTAAATGTAGACGGTAAGAATGCTAGTGTTTATGGTACAAATGCAAGTGGAAAAACAACACTTGCTGACGCATATTTTTGGCTACTGTTCGGAAAAGACAGTAATGGTGCTGCAAATTTCGATATTAAAACAATCGGAACAACAGGACTTGATTATAGCGTTACTGGTACTATTGAAGTAAATGGTAAGATGCATATACTTCAAAGAATACTAAAAGAGAAGTGGGAACGAAAAAACGGTGAAACCGAGAAAAAGTTTAAAGGTAATACTACAACATACATAATTGATGGTGTTCCGGTTAAAGAAAAAGAATACAAAGCGTTTGTTGAAAGTGAGATTGTTGATGAAAAAACATATCAAATATTAACTGATCCAGATTTTTTTGCTGGAAAAATGGATTGGAAAAAACGCAGAGCACAGCTTCTTGAGTGGTTTGTTGATATATCAGACAATGATATAGTTTCCTCTCATAAAGAACTTCAGAATCTTCCTGATATTCTCGGTGATCGAACTGTAGAAAATGCTCAAAAAGCTATACAAGCAGACCGTAAAAAACTAAATGATTTGCTTAGAGCAATCCCAGAAAGAATTGACGAACAACAACGAAATATTGTTGAGATACAAACATTATCTAATGGTGATGAGCAAGAAAATCTTGATAGATTACTCAAAGAAAAGTCAGAGATCGAGGATAAAATCAGAAAAGCCGAAACGGACGAAGAGTTAAGTAAGGCAAAGTCCGAACTCGAAAAGGTTAAGCTTGAAATGAGTGTATCTAAAGCAAATTATGCTTCAGATAATATTGGTAAAGATAATGATCAGCATCAACAATTAATGAAGTTAAAGAAAGATAAATTCAAACTGCAATGCGATATTGCTGAGTGTACAGAGAGTATTGACTCAATTAATAAAAGACTTCAAAAAATTTTAGAGCAAGGAAAAAAGCTTAATAGTAAATTTATTGAAGTATCAGCTATGAAATTTTCAGGTGATACTATATGTCCATTTTGTGGACGAGCTTTGCCAGAAGATAAAATACAGTCTGCTCTTGATGAATTTAATATGAGCAAATCTAATCAACTTGAAGAAATAACAGATGAATGTGCAAAGCTTAAACTTGAGCGTTCCGAGATTAAAAAGACTTTAATTGTGCATAGTAACAATCTTGAGTCTGCAAAGTCAAAACTTTCACAAATAATCGAAAACATCGAGTTGCTCGAAAAATCACTTGCTAAACCAAAGCGTTTTGAAGATACAGAAGAATATAAGAATCTTTATGAAAAGCTGGTTGCTGCAGAGAAAAATGTAATATCAGAAGAGCAACGATTTAATGAAAGTGTTGCAGAAAAAATTATGAAAATGAAGTCTAGAATTGAAGAAATCAATCGTCAGAGTTCAGATTTAATTGCAATACTTGCAAAAGTTAGCACAATTAAGATATATGAGGACCGTATAGAGGAACTTAAAAAACAAGAAAGTGATTATGGTGTACTTCTTGCTGAAGCAGATAAAGATTTAAATCTTATTGATGAATTTATCAAAATTAAGTGTTTAGATGTTGAGAAGATGATTAATAGTCATTTTAAAGTCGTAAAATGGAAGCTTTTTAGTCTGCAAGTAAATGGTGGAATAAACGACTGTTGTGAGGCAACTGTTGATGGAGTAGATTATAGTACAAATCTTAATAGTGCTGCAAAACTTAATGCAGGTCTTGACATAATTAATACAATTTCGGATGTTACAGGTATTAATGTTCCGATATGGATTGATAATGCAGAATCGGTTGTTAGTTATATTCCAACAACTTCACAAACTATTAAGTTGACAGTATCAAAGGAATATAAAAAATTAACAATAAAGGAGTAAAAATTATGGCAAATAATAATCTTGCGAAAATTGATCAATTTAAGGGAATACTTAACTCCCAGACAATCAGAGCTCAGCTCAGAAACAGCCTTAAAGATAAAGCAGGACAATTTATGTCTTCGATGATCGACTTATATTCGGGTGATACATATCTTCAGCAATGCGATCCTGAAAAAGTTGCCTTAGAATGTGTAAAGGCTGCAGCCCTTGATCTTCCACTTGTTAAATCACTTGGCTACGCTTATGTTGTTCCGTATAAAAATGTACCAACATTTACAATCGGATATAAAGGATTGATTCAGCTAGCACAGCGTACAGGACAATATCTCACAATAAATGCTGATGTGGTTTATGAAGGAGAGTTAACCAGCAGAGATAAGCTATCAGGTATGATTGAATTAAACGGTGAACGAGTTTCAGATGTAATTGTTGGCTATTTTGCATATTTTAAACTTCTGAATGGTTATGAAAAGACATTTTATATGAGTAAGGAAGAGATAACAAAATACGCAGAACATTATAGTCCTTCATATAACAGCACATTCTCTCCTTGGCAGAAAGAATTTGATAAAATGGCTTGCAAAACAGTTCTTAGACAACTAATCAGTAAATATGGTCCTACATCAACAGAAATGCAGAAAGCTGAACTTACAGATGATAAAGGTATGACACCAAAGCAAGAAATTAAAGAGAAAGCTAATCAGCAGATGATTGATATACAGGTTGATGAAACAACAGGAGAAGTGATTGAACCCGTTGAAGAACAAGCAAAGACTTTACCTTTTGATGAATTAGATGATTGATATACATTGTTTAGGTTCTGGTAGCAGTGGGAATTCATATATGATTTATGATGGTTCGGCGGCTTTGCTTATAGAAGCAGGGCTGCCGAAAATCAAAATCATTGAAGGATATTTTAAGTATATGGATAAAATATGCGGCTGTCTCATTACCCATGAACATAAGGACCATTCAAAAAGTGCAGCAGATTTAGCGGCATATGGAATAGATTTATATGCAAGTGCTGGAACATTTAAAGGCATTACAAATATAAAGCATTTCTATAGATGCAACATTATTTCTGCTGGTAACCAATTTAGAATTGGTACCTATATAGTTATGCCTTTTGAAACAGAGCATGATTGTAATGAACCACTTGGATTTCTTATTTATTCGACTATTACGAAAGAAAAGCTGCTGTTTGCAACTGATACTTACTATATTCCGAATATTTTTAGAAATTTGAATATTATTATGGTTGAATGCAATTATTCAGAAACTCTTATGAGAGAAAGGGTAGAAAGAGGACTTCTGAACAAATCTCTTGCAAAGAGAATACAGCAGAGTCACTTTGCTCTTGAAAATGTGAAGGACTTTTTGCAGGCAAACGATTTAAGCAAAGTAACAGCTATATATCTATTGCATTTGTCTTCAGAAAATTCAGATGCATTTTTATTTAAAAATGAAATACAAAGATTAACAGGAAAACTTGTTTTAATAGCAGGCAGGTGATGTAAGAATGGCACGTCCGTTAAAGGATGGGGTTGATTATTGGAATGAGGATTGCTATTTTTACTCTAACAATAAAATAAGGCTTTTAAGGTCTGAATTTGGGGCGAACGGTATGTATATGTTGAATTACATACTGTGCGAAATATACAAAGAAGGATACTATGCGGTTTGTGATAAGGATTGGTGCGGTCTCGTGTCAGATGGTGCGGTCTGTGGCGGTTCTCCAAACTTTGTTGAAGAACTTATTAAAGGGTGTGTCAGACGTTCGTTTTTTGATAAACGGGTATTTGATACGTTCGGTGTGATAACTTCAAGAGGTATCCAGAAAAGATATATTCGTATGCTTAACAAACGAGTAGAAATACGAATGATAAAGGAATACTTCCTTTTAGATTTAAATGACCCAAATGATGTCCCAACAAACGAAATGAAAGCAAAAATTGTGCTGAAATCTATTTCTGGTACTGAAAACCCTATTAATGGTATCAATAACCAAGTTAATGATAGCATTAAAACACAAAGTAAAGTAAAGGAAAGTAAAGTAAAGAAAAGTAAAGTGTGTTATCGAATTCCTGCGATTAATGGAGAATTCGAGCTTACGCAGGATTTCTACAATGAACTAACACACACTTACTCAGATACAGATATTGATGGAAGCTTAAAAAAGATGATTAGCTTTCTCAATGCGAACCCAGCGAAGAAAAGATATGTTGGAAATACAAAAGCTTATATAGAGCTTTGGATTGGTACAGATGCAGAAAGAGGCGTACATTCCAAACAATATCAAGGCGGCTATGAAGCGACATATGATATTGATTCCTTTGAGAATTTAAGCTCAGCCGCACTTGACGAAGGAGGCTTCTGAAAATGACTATAAGTTTTAAAGTGATTGGGCAGCCACAGAGCAAAGCAAGACCAAGGTTTGCCAATGGTCATATCTATACTCCAAAAGGTACAAAGGTTTATGAAGCTGATGTTAAAAAGGCTTATTTAGCTGTTGCTCAAGGATATTATTTTAAAGATGGACCTGTTTCGTTAGTTATAACAGCATATCTGAAAAGGGCAAAATCAAATAGAAGAAAGTTTGCGACTACTAAGCCTGATATAGACAATATATTAAAAGCTGTTTTGGACGGGCTGAATGGTGTAGCTTTTGACGATGATAAACAAGTTGTCAATATATCAGCACATAAATTATATTGCAATAATGCAGATGATATTCCATACATAATCGTGAAACTTGATAATTTTAATTTTAAGGAGGAATCAAAGTGACACTTAAAGAAATTAAGAACATAAACAAAGAAATAGCAAGACTAAGAGCTAAAATTATACGATTAAGAAATGAAGCGGAAAATATCTCTCCAGTGATAACAGGTATGCCACATTGTGGAACATCTTCTGATAAGGTTGGAAATATTGTTGCACAGATGTCAGATGTTCAAAGGGAGATACAAAATCTTGAAATTTTAAGAAATTCTGAATTAAATAGACTTTCAAGAGAGATTTTTGAAGAAAATTGTTTGTTTATGAGATTAGCTTTACATTACAGCTGGACAAAAATTGCTTTAGAAATCGGTGGGGGTAATACTGGAGATGGAATAAGAATGAGATGTGAAAGATATAATTGGTAAAGTTGTTCGTTTGTTCGTTTTAAGGGTGATATAATATAAACTGTGAGATGAGGGCGGAAGAGAGTGTGAAGCTACTATGCTAAGCACTCCACCGCCAACAACTTGCCTTTTTTCCTTTCTATATTTTGTTCATACAATACGCACCGCATTAGCGGTGCAATACGGCAGCTGTACAGTACAACT
>ULSL01031036.1_pt1 | contig 26639 bp, 19 predicted proteins | sample 1956321 | NCBI WGS metagenome assembly ULSL01 (sample SAMEA4835707, study PRJEB28245) | human gut metagenome | biome: gut microbiome; material: fecal sample | place: Denmark | collected 2008
TATCTCCTCGCCTTCACGTCTTGCATTGTCAAGAATCTCCTGTGTCTGCAGAGTCAGATCTTCCTGTGTTGCTGCATTCTCATCACTATCTGTAAGCTCCTCAACAACCTGTGCGCTCAGACCGCTTACAAATCCGTCCGCATCCGGTGGATTAGGATTCATGACATTCGTGGCAATTATATTCTTTTTGATACTGTTTATCTTGTCAATTACCTTTTGGTTGGAATCAATAATATAATTATTGGAATCCTTTATAACTATACTGTTATACTTCAGCAGATTAGACAACTATCTCGTCACCTCCGCCTCTTGCAATTACAATCTCGCCGGCATCCTCAAGCTTTCTGATGTTGTTAACAATCTTCTGCTGTGCCTCCTCAACATCCTTGAGACGGACAGGTCCCATAAAGTCCATATCCTCTTTTATCATAGCAGCAAGACGCTTTGAAAGGTTCCTGAAAATAACATTCTGAACCTCTTCATTGGCATTCTTAAGCGCAACGGCAATATCATTGTTCTCAATATCACGCAGCACTCTCTGAATAGCTCTGTCGTCGAGTGAAAGAATATCCTCGAATACGAACATTTTCTTTCTGATCTCGTCTGCAAGCTCCGGATCCTCAACTTCAAGAGTCTCAACAATATGCTTCTCCGTTCCTCTGTCAACCGAATTGAGGATATCAACGATAGCATCGACACCACCGACAATGGTGTAATCCTGATTAACAAGCGAAGCAAGCTTACGCTCTAACACACCCTCGACTTCCTTGATAACATCCGGTGATGTTCTGTCCATCTGGGCAATTCTCTTGGCTACATCAGCCTGCTTCTCAGGCGGAAGTGCTGAGATAACCATAGATGACTGCGCCGGCGACAGATACGATAAGATGAGTGCAATCGTCTGTGGGTGTTCATCCTGTATAAAGTTAAGCAGCTGCGCAGGGTCTGTCTTTCTCACAAACTCGAAAGGACGTACCTGAAGGCTTGCGGTGAGTTTTCCGATAACCTCTTTTGCCTTATCGGCACCAAGTGATTTTTCAAGAAGATCCTTGGCATATCCGATACCGCCCTCCGCGATATACTGCTGTGCAAGACACACCTCATAAAATTCATTGAGAACTTCCTCTTTGGTTCCGGGCGATACACTATTCGTATTGGCTATCTCAAGTGTAAGCTGTTCAATCTCATCATCATGAAGATGTTTAAATATCTGTGATGACATATCCGGTCCTAATGCAATCAGAAGAACTGCTGCCTTTTGGATACCATCTAATCCATTTTTCTTTGCCATATTGTCTCCATTCCGAAGCGTATCACATCACGCCCCACTCTCCATTAGTACTGATTCAAACTCATGCGCGTTTAATCCCAGCCATCGTTGAGCCAGTTTCGAAGAAGCATTGCGACCGCTTCCGGATTTTCCTGTACAAATTTTTCAATAGCCTTGCGTGCCTCAGACTTATCCTGAAGATCAATCTCCTCAAGCGGTGCCTGCTTCTCTCTTGTAGAGGCAAGCATATCCTCCACTGAAAGCTCCGGTTCTGTCTCCTCTACAGTAACAGGTCTTGCACTTCTGAATACTACAAACAGAAGGAGTCCGACAATCAGGACCGCAAGAACGATCTGAATTATAAACGAAGTCGGTGTACTGCTCTTCGGAGTGTCTAAGAATACATACTTCATATTAGCTGAAATAGCTATATTGTTGACATCTATACCTGTACCGAAAGCAATAAGCTGTGCCAAATCTTCCTCAACGGTAATAGGTGTAGGTGAGCTGTTGGCAAGCTTATACTCATCATATGTCATATCGCCAAGCAGCCCCTGTGTTCTAAGGTCATCCTCAGAAACAACATTATACTTAGTAAGAATAATCGACAGGCTGGAATCGCTGTATACAATCGCTTCTGCCGCCTTCTCCTTGGTAGTATATGTACTGTTCTGCAGCCAGTCTACCTGCGTAAGATTATACTCTCCATTGGTTGTAGTGCCGTTCTCAATATCGTATCCTGTATCATCGTCATTTGACTCAGTACCTGCTGTTCCACCGGAGCCAGTCCCATTAGTACTGTTGACCTCATAGCTGGTGCTTCTTAAGCCCTCCTCAGAGCCATCCGGTATATTATATTTCTGGGTTATCTCAGTCACCTTATCGCTGTCAAATACAAGATTTGCCATAACCTCGGCGTCAGAATAATTCTGCATTGCAAGCGCAAGTTTCTTGACGCGTGCTTCCATATTGGTCATCATTTCTCTCTGGAACTTCGTGCTTGTCTTAAGTCCCGATGAGTTGCCGGAGGCATCCGCAATACCTGAGAATAACAACTGCCCCTTGTCATCTATAACCACAACATTGTTGGTGTTGTTGCTTCCGACATTATTAGCAAGCATAAGGCCTATTGCCTCTGTTGTAGACTCCGAAAGTGTCTTGCTGGTGACAAGTGTAGCTGTAATATGTGCATCCTTATTCTCCTCAAAAATTGAAGAGTTGTCCTCAAATTTGATTGTAACCTGTGCGCTCTTTATTCCGTCAATCTTCGCAAGCTGTGCGGCGAACTTCTTCTCAAGTGTCTCTACATATAACTTTTCCTTGTCATCCTGCGTCTGTGAAAAGCTTCCGGTAAGGACATCGGCATAGGAATATCCGGTTGAAGCTATATTGTTAGAGCCAAGTACAAGCTGTGCCTCAATCTCATCTTTCTTGTCGATTATGATTTCAAAATTTGAACCAACCGTACAAGGTATGTCATTGCTGGTGAGCAATTGTCTGACCTCCGTAGCCTCGGAAGCCGTTGAACAATACCGCACCACAACCGTCTGTGGCTGTGCCAGAACGAATCCAAGTATTGCAATCGCAATAACTGCCACCAATACGGAAGAGATAAATATTGTTTTCTGTTTTTTATTGTATTTATTCCAAAATTCCTTTATCTTATCAAGGTATTTTTTTACTATATCCGGCATATGTGCTCTCCTGTATCACTAGTTATCTATTAAATCGGCTATCTGCAATCCGCTGACGTTCTCTGCTTATCAGCCGAATAACTGAATCCGGTTAAATTACACCTGTAGCTGCATAATTTCCTTGTATGCATCCAAAATTCCGTTTTTTATCGCAACAGTGTACTGAAGTGCTATATTAGCCTTGTTCTCAATAATACTCAGCTCATGAGTGCTTGTAAGCTTTCCCATTGCATAATCAATCTCAGCCTGCTGTGCCTGCTGTATGTAACCGTTCGTTCCTGAAATCAGGTTAACCGCTGCCTGATACAGCTCATCAAAGCTGCCGGAGCCTTCCGACTTCCCTGCCTTAGAATTATCAGCAATCGAGTTAGTAATGTAATCTGATGATACACCTGATAGTATATTAACTGTTGACATAAGTATTCCCCACTTCTATTTGTATAATTAAAATTATTTACCTATCTGAAGACCCTTGCTCGCCATGCTCTTAGAAGCCTCAAATGCTGTTGCATTCGCCTCATATGAGCGTGAAGCATCGATAAGATCTGTCATCTCCGTTATGATATTGACATTAGGGTATGTTACATATCCGTTCTCATCTGCGTCCGGATGTGACGGATCATATACAAGCTCCATAGGTGTATCTGTATCATTCACTATGGCTGTCGCCTTAACTCCGTTGCCCACTCCGCTTCTGGTCGCATCAAAAATCTCGCTGAACGTGCGTATTCCATAATTATTCCCCTTCTCATTGAGAACAACATTCTTGCGTATATAAGCTCCGCCTTCATTCGTCCTTGTAGTCTTTACATTAGCTATATTCTCGGAAATAACATCCATTCTGAGTCTCTGCGCAGTCATTCCCGATGATGCTATATTAAATGAACTAAACAGTGCCATAATCAACCTCCTGCAAAATTATTTCTATTTAGAAAGAACAGACTTCATTCTCTCGAATTCCTTATTAAGCCCTTCTATTATTCCATCGTACATCAACTGGTTAGAGACAAGTTCAGCCTCCTCCACATCAATATCCACATTATTTCCATCAAGTCTTGTTGAAAGCTGTGAATTATCTGTATATACATAAGGCTTAAGCCTTGTATAATCGACATCAGCCACCTTCTGGTCAAGTGTGGAATTCGTCTTTCCCTGCCTTGCAATCTCATTCTGCAGAAGGCTCTCAAACTTCATGTCCTGTCTTTTAAAGCCCGGTGTGTCGACATTGGCTATATTGTTATTAAGTATCTCATTCCTGGTCCATGCCGCATCAGCCGCCGATGAAAGCACATTGACATATCCAAATGCTCCAGATTCAAACATTCTTCATTCTCCTTTATGATAATAAATTTATCAATTTCTCAAAAACCTAAAGTTATACATTCTTCTTATCAATTATAAGACATCCCCGGAAAAAAACAAGCTTTTTTTACAATATCTTACATATTAATTCAAATAATGCGCTGTTCTAAACAGAGCAGCGCACTCTTCCTAAATATAATTAGTCTGTTATTCAGTCAAATCTATCTTCTTGAGTTCATCAAAGACCACATCATTGAGCACCTTGATATATGTTCCCTTCATTCCCGAAGACCTTGATTCAATAACCCCCGCACTCTCAAACTTTCTGAGTGCATTGACTATAACCGAACGTGTAATTCCCACCCTGTCGGCAATCTTGCTTGCGACCAGAATCCCCTCGTTGCCGTCAAGTTCCTCGAAAATATGCTTGATAGCCTCAAGCTCTGAAAATGACAATGTACTTATCGCAGACTTTACAATATGAACCTTTCTCGTCTCCTCTGCATTCTCCTCGTTGACCGAACGCATCATCTCAAGCCCGACAACCGTTGTACCATACTCACACAAAATTATATCGTCTATATCATACTGGCTGTCACACTTATACATAAACAATGTACCAAGACGCTCACCTGCAATATCTATAGGTGCGATAATTGCCTGATACTTTTTAGCATCTCCTCTTCCAAAGCCAAGGGTTTCCAGATTGACATTCTCTTTCGTCGAAAGAACACTGAGTAAACGCTCATTAAGCATGTGATCAATGAATTCTCCCACCTCGTCATCAATCAGTTCCTTAATCTCCTCAACCCCATCACAGGTGCTGCTTCCTAATACCTTGCCCTTCTTGCTTATAACAAGAGTATTGGACACCAATATCTCACTGAGAACCTGGCATATATCGTTGAATACCACCTTGTGAGAATTATTGTTGTGCAAAAGTTTATTGATTTTCCTCGTCTTATCAAGTAACTGAACGCTCATCCGTGCAACCACCCTTTCCATATAAATAATAACTTACCTTTATCAACAAAAAACTTAGCAAATAGAATATTATTGCTTCTACTTGCTAAGTTTAGCATAAATTATTTGAATATACAATAGTTTTTGTATATTTTTTTGTGAATAGTCTGAATAATTGTTATAATTCTTAATATTCTGTTTCATGCACAGGAAATTTAGTTCTTATTATCTTATTTATCCATCTTATCCATGACATATCCGCAGTGTTCATCCGCACAGACAAGCTTATTGCCCTTTTCAACCATATATCCGCCACATTCAGGACATTTCTTGTCTGACGGCTTCTGCCATGACATAAAATCGCACTCAGGGAAGCCTTCACATCCGAAGTATTTTCTTCCCTTCTTCGTCTTCTTAATGACAATATCCTTACCGCACTTAGGGCAGGCAACGCCTATCCTCTCAAGATACGGCTTAGTATTTCGACATTCAGGAAATCCCGGGCAGGCTAAGAACTTGCCATGTGGTCCATACTTAATGACCATCATTCGACCACATACATCACACGGAATGTCTGTAACCTCATCTTCAATCTTAACCTCCTCAAGCTCCTTCTCAGCATTCTTAACTGCCTCATCCAGATCCGGATAGAAGTTTCTCACAACAGTCTTCCACTGTATGCTGCCATCAGCAACACCATCAAGAAGTGATTCCATGTTAGCTGTGAAGTTGACATCAACAATGACAGGGAAGGCCTTCATCATTATTGAATTTACGGCTTCTCCGAGCTCCGTCACATATAGATTTTTATTTTCCTTGGCAACATATCTTCTATTAATTATAGTCGTTATAGTAGGTGCATAAGTACTTGGACGTCCTATTCCAAGCTCCTCAAGCGTTCTTACAAGCGATGCCTCGGTGTAATGTGCAGGCGGCTGTGTGAAATGCTGTCTGCTGTCCGTATCCTCAAGAGTTATAACGCTGTCCGTACTCAGGCTCCCCACCATTGAATTATTCTCTTCCTTCTCCTCATCAGCCTCAGCATATACCGACATAAATCCGTCAAACACAAGTCTTGATGATGATGATGAGAAATGGTGTCCACCAACTGTAATCTTAGCCGTAGTTGTCTCATATCTCGCCGGCTGCATTCTGCTCGCCGCAAAGCGCTTCCATATCAGCTGGTACAGACGGAACTGGTCGCGTGCAAGCGAATCCTTAATCTTAGCAGGCGTAAGCTCGATATCGGTAGGTCTGATTGCTTCATGCGCATCCTGAATTTTTTTATCATTCTCTTTCTTGTTATCTATCGGACAGTAATAATCAACACCATAGTTATTCTTTATATACTCACGCGCAGAGACATCCGCTTCCGCTGCAACTCTTGTGGAATCGGTTCTCAGATAGGTTATGATACCGATTGTACCATGACCATCTATATCCACTCCTTCATATAACTGCTGTGCAATGCGCATGGTCTTCTGGGTTGAAAAATTAAGTGCCTTGGCTGCTTCCTGCTGGAGTGTACTTGTTGTAAACGGAAGAGGAGCCTTTCTTATCCTCTCACTCTTCTTTACCTCATCTATCTTAGCAGCACCATTCTTAAGCCCGGCAAGAACCGCATTCTTCTCGTTCTCATTATGAATAGCTGAATTACCGTTTTCATCGCCAATGTACTTCGCCGTCAACAGTTTTTTCTCACCCTTGACTTTAAAAATACCATCGATTGTCCAATATTCCTCAGGAATAAACGCATTTATCTCCGCTTCCCTGTCGCAGATTATCCTGAGCGCAACCGACTGAACTCGTCCGGCGCTCAGCCCCCTCTTTACCTTCTCCCAGAGAACCGGGCTAATGCGGTAGCCCACCATACGGTCAAGTATTCTTCGCGACTGCTGTGCATCGACAAGGTTCATGTCAAGCTTCCTTGGTTCCTTTATCGAAGCCTTAACAGCATTCTTGGTAATCTCATTAAAGCTTATTCTGTTGATATCCTTATCATCTATCTTAAGTGCCTGTGCAAGGTGCCACGAAATAGCCTCTCCTTCACGGTCAGGGTCGGTTGCAAGATAAACCTTATCCGCCTTTTTAACCTCTCTTCTAAGATGGGCAAGTATATCTCCCTTACCTCTTATTGTTATATATTTTGGTTCAAAGTCATGTTCCGTATCTATTCCCAGCGTACTCTTAGGCAAATCACGAACATGGCCCTGTGATGCAACCACTTCATAATTAGAACCAAGAAATTTCTTGATGGTCTTCACCTTTGCCGGGGACTCAACGATTACAAGATATTTTGCCATGACAACTCCTCCAGTTATTATTTTCCTCGCACGTACATTCCTCCAATTCGTTTTGCAAGTCCGGCAAGCTCAAGTCTCACAAGACATTCCGCTGCCTCCTTGAAGCTTACTCCGCTCTTACGAATTAAATCATCAATACTCTGCGGGTTAAAATCTAAATGACTATACAACATTTTCTCCGGCTTTGCAAGTTTTATTTGTGAATTTTTTATATTGACAGAATAATTTTGTACTTCTGACAGTCCCAATTCAAATAAAATATCGTCCATACATGTTATGACAGCAGCACCTTGACGTATCAGCCTGTTACATCCCATGCTCAGCACATCTGTCACTCTCCCCGGCAATGCCATGACCGTTCTGCTCTGTTCTAACGAATGGTCGGCAGTTATAAGAGAACCACTTTTAACTCCGGCTTCAACAACAATCACAACATCTGACAGCCCGCTTATAATTCTGTTTCTCATAGGAAAGAATCCCGATAACGGCTTCGTGTCGGGACGATATTCAGAAATTATCCCCCCACCCTTCTGTATTATCTCATCGTATGTGAAACGATTCTCCGGCGGATAGCAATGATTGATTCCACTTCCAAATACCGCAAATGTCCTTCCTCCGTCAACTCCGAGACAGCCGTTATGCGATGCGGTATCTATCCCTCTCGCAAACCCGCTGACAATCTGCACTCCATACCGTGCAAGCTGCGCGGCAATATCCTTTGCCATGCTTCTGCCATATTCGCTGCACGCCCTTGCCCCTACAATCGCCACCGTCTTATGGTTCTGTTCCGGAAGCCTTCCGCGATAATAGAGTATGTACGGCGCATCAAAAATATCCCTAAGTTTTTCAGGGTAGTCACTTGAATCAATGCAGACCATATTTATATCCGACGCTGCCAACCCTTCAAATTCCTTGTCAAGCCTTCTCTTAAGGCTCCTGTCGAAAAAAGCTCCAATCTGTGCATCACTGTATTTTATATCTGACAAAGAAAACACCTGTCTTAAGAACTCCTCAGCCTTCTCCTGTCCTACGCTCTCTTCAATTTCATACAGCTCCCACACATCATCCACTGCCGCCCTGAGTGCCGCCAGCTTCTTATATCCATATCCCGGCAGATTGGTAAGCCAGAACCATGCCCTGATACGCTTATTTTCTTCATCCATCATTCATCCCCCTTATCCTTCACCCTGTAGCTCAACGCCTCGAGCACATGCCGCTCCTCCACATTCTCCGCTCCATCGATATCCGCCAATGTACGCGCCACCTTGAGCAGCTTATAGTAGCCTCTGGCACTCAGTCCGTATACATCATACGCTTCTCTCATAAGCTTCTCGGATATATCGTCAAGTCGGCAGTATTTCTTAATCTCATCATTAGTCATACGGCTGTTATAACGTCCCTCGCCAAGTCTTTCCTGCTGGACTCTCCACACACGTTCAACAATTTTCCGCATATTGGAGCTGTCGAAATTCCCAATTACTGTCTGCATATCACCATCTTCATCTGTTCTTTTACCGGCATTTTCATCTGCTTTTCGTCTGTCTCCTGCTCCGGTCTTTTCATCCATTCTTCTTTCACCTTTTATTCCTTCAGAAGCCACATTTTTACCTATAAGCTCGTCAAAGCTTACCCTCTGCAATGATATGGATATATCAATTCTGTCTAGTATCGGCCTGCTTATGCGCCCATAGTGCTTATTCACATCCCATGTGGTACACCGGCACCTTGTCCTGTCGGGATAGAAGCCGCAGGCACATGGATTTATAGCCGTCGCAAGCATGAAATCAGCCGGCAGCTCACAGGAGCCTGTAACCCTGTTAATCACTATCCTTCCCGATTCAAGCGGCTCCCTCAGCTGCTCCACAACCCTTGTGTCAAAGCGAGTAAGCTCATCAAGAAACAGCACTCCCTTAGACGCAAGCGACACCTCCCCTGGTTCAACTAATCGTCCGCCGCCTATAAGCGCCGCCGACGTAATCGAATGGTGTGGTGCACGGAACGGTCTTACACTCATATCCGGTCTTCCGCCAAGCTTTCCTGCTATGCTGTAAATGCAGGCAAGCTCAAGCTGTTCATTCTTAGACATGCCGGGCATAATGGTCGGAATACGCGATACAAGCATCGTCTTTCCAGCTCCCGGAGGTCCCATGAGCAGTATGTTGTGTCTTCCCGCAACGGCTGTGAGCATGGCTTTCTTGGCATACTCCTGACCATATATATCTGAATAGTCAGGATTTGTTTTATCTTCATCGCTGCACCTGTCACAGACTGCATTGTTATCAATAACCTCACAATATTTCCCATCATCCTGTTCATCTACAAGCTCCGATAAATGCTGCACAGGAATAATCTCTATCTCCGGCACCATAAGCGCCTCTGAATAATTAGCCGCAGGAACTATGCACCCCGCATATCCCTGCTTCTTCGCCTCAAGCACCGCCGGAAGCACACCTCTCACACCGATAACCGCGCCATCAAGCCCAAGCTCACCAATCACAATCCTGTTCTTCAGCTTATCCTCCACAATAATACCTATCTCCTCAAGAATGGCACATGCAACCGCAAGGTCAAAGCCTGTCCCCTCCTTGCGCATTGCCGCAGGTGCAATATTGATTGTCACCCTTCCCTGCGGGAACGGATAGCCGCACTTCTTGATTGCGACCCTGATTCTCTCCCTGCCGTCCTTTACTGAACTTCCAAGGTTGCCTGTCATCTCTATGTCCGGCAGCCCGCCCGACACATCTGCCTCCACCTCAAGCAACGTAGCACCCATCGCTGTGACCATCGCACAGCCCACCTTGCTCACCATAGCAAATCCTCCATTCTTATATTCTCCAAATGAAAAACCTGTAACCTCATTAAACTCATATACATGATTTTTTGAAATGCATGCTGTACATGACATTGACATTATTAATAATGTACTTTATGATTAAGTCCTTTAAAGCTTTCACAAATTAAAATTGAAATGTGGTCTGAAACAGACCGGATACTGCTGAAATAAGATTAAACATTCTTGAGCCTTCCCTGCTCATTGTATTTTGCAATGAAAGCAGGGAAACTTTATTGCTTATGTATTTTTCTTAGCTTTCGACGTTTTCACAACTGCTCTTCTGAAGCATGTGTATTTTCCTTTATATATTCATCATATTTTTTCTTAAAATCCTCTTCCGTCATATCTGCCATGTCTGCTGCTTCCGAATAGCTTATAATCTTTTTCCGCAACAATTTGTCAAATACTTCCATCTGTCCCTCTGTTCTCCCTTCCTGTTTAAACCTCTCAATAGCACTTCCCATATCTCCACCTCCGTCGACTATCTTGTATCTTCTTTTAATCTCCGACGTTTTCGGAAAACGGGTGCTGTACGCATTGTCCTCGACAAAAATTCGCATCAATTCTGATACATCTGAACCATTCCTGACCTTCGTATTGACGTATATCTCCTCAAAGCCATTGTCAACCACAGCACCGGTTTCCCTCACAACCCTATCAACATGATATATCGGACTCTTCCCCTTAAATATATCAAATTTTGAGATAAATACAATACATACATCAGGAACATTTTTAAATTTTGTTCCAGGTTCTGAGATATTGGTGGTAAGTATCGCTCCGTTGTATCTCACCCTTCTCTGGTGATCATCGTCATCCTCTTTCTGAACCTCAATGTTCACCTGCCTGCCGTCCGACTTAACACACTTTGCGTCAAGAATCACCGAACGCCCCTGCAGGTTCGTTCCTGTCCACTGAGGTATCGTCTCAAGCACCTTAAGTTCATTATCCTCAAGTATCACCCGCAATATCTCCTCACAGAAACCCACATCCTCCGCCATCTTCCGGAACATCAAATCATCTATCGGATTCAATGCCCTCGCTTCTTCACTGCTTGTCATTTTCCCCATAAAGCTTTCTCTCCTTACATACTGTGCATAACATCCTGTACGTTGTCTGACTGTACATTGTCTAATTGGTATCAACTTCGCTGTTCCTTGGTTGTATACTGTCTTTCCTGTGGTTATTGGAATAAAAGCATGAACTTCTGATAAATAAGACTACCGATAATAAACGGTATATTTTAAATAGAAGAATTATAGATATGTGCTTTGCGATTAATATAGCACCATATATGACTATTGGCAACAGAAATCGTGTCAAATAAGATGAATCGAATATATTTTAAACCAATGATTAACACTCCGTCATAATAGGCAAAAAACATGCGGTTCCAGCTGATTAGAACCGCATGTTTTTAAGAACTGCATATTTCTCAAACTACATGATTTACAGAAATACATGATTCTCAAAGCTGCATGATTTCTATAACTGCATGATTTTCAGAACTGCAGGTTTTTTATAATAATGTTAGTCAAGATAATATAAGCTCTGCAGGTTAAGCTTCATATACGCAAGCCCCACCTCAGCGGAACGGTTATTGTTAACCTCGAACGTAAATGTGCTGCTCACTGTTCGGATATCCGATTTTCTATAGTAGAAGTAATACAACCCATTATTGTTAAGTTCCACAAAGAACTTATCGGTATCATCAGCTGTATGGACAGTACCGGCAGCCTCAGCACCATGAGCCTCACCTGTCCATATCTCAGTGATATAGCCCATACTTCCATCCTTCTTAGCATACGATATACGCACATCCATATCATTTGAAAAGCTCATATCCTCAGGTCTGAAATATATGCGCACGTAATCAGCATACTCATCAGGTACATCCGCTGAATAATCCTTGGCATTATTCTTGTCAATGCTGAGGTCATAAGCAGAGGACTGTCCGGCACCGACACCCGATGTCATATCAGCCTTCTCAATCTTAACAGTAGGTGCATCATAGCTTATTCTGTATGCCGCTATCATTGTATTGACAAAAAGCTTTGCCTCCATATCACCGGATACCCACGAGTGTCCGACACCTGAATAGAATACATTACCCTTACTGTAGATATAGTAGTTATTGGCAGCATCATTAGGAGACACACCATAGGTCAGGGCACTTCCGTCACCGTTTTCTGTGGACGATGAGCTTCTTGCACTTCCGATTCCTGCATTACCGCTTGCATCCGGGTCTGATAAACAATACCATACAGTAACCTCCTTATCCTCCATGTTGAGCTGATACCACTGTCCATGCGTAGGCGCAATCGAAAGAACATCCGATATCTTATACGGATAAGTTGTTATCTGGCCTTCATTTACCTTTGTTGCAGTTGTAGTCAGATCATTGTTGTTTGCAAAGCCTGTGCTGCTTGACACACTGTTCTCATTGACAACCGCATTTCCCTGTGGGTTGGTTATCATGTATCTGTATGGCAGCCTGTTATAGCTGTTTCCGGTCTTATTAGGATTATTCCAGTCCGTCTGTTTCTTAGTCCAGCCGAGCCTCTTCATCGCATAATATGTAAAGCCCTGCTTCTGGTCGCTTGAAATCTCATCGTAGCTTAAGCCGCTCTGATATCCGGTTACAGCATTCCTAAGTCTGTCCCCGGAGGCTAGTGAAGCAAGCTCTGTGCTCACCGCCTTGTACCGGTTCATGCCCATGATATCACGCAGCATGGCATTGGCTGTGTAGCCGAAGGCCTTATTTCCGTTCTGCTTCAGATTATACAAGGAGGTTATATCATGCGTGTAAAGAATACTCTTTCCAAGCTTCGTGTAATACTGCAGATATTCAACAGCGCCATTGGTATTACTAAGGTCAACAGCACCATAGATATCTCCGAATCCAACAATAATCATATTATAGGAGCTGAGCTTTCCTATGCTCCTGCCATCAAGCTCCGACCTAATCTCGTGTCCCGATTTATCAAGCTCATCCGATACACTCGCGAGAACATCTGTCTCCGGGTTCGTGCTGCTTATGTCCTGCGATAAGTCAAATTCAAATCCTTCTCCTGCGAAGAATTTCTCAAAATCAGACCATGTAATCGTGCGGACCGTCACATCAAAATCATTCAGATTGGAGTATCTCTTCCTGAACAAATCATTCTTCTCCAGATTAAGAAGACCCGAATCGTTTTTCGGCATAATCTGAAGTACCTTGAGCTTCTTTTTCTCTGTATCCGAACGAAGCTTTGCTGCGGAAGAACCTGTCCTGGTATATCTGACATTCACATTATCGTTTCTGTATACCTCTATCTTCCATTGTACAATACCCACAATACTTGAAGCGACCTCATAGATACATGTATTTACACCCCTGTTCCCATCATTGTATGCCGCAGTTCCCTCCTGTACAATCTCGCCCGAAGAGAACTTGCTGTCCCTGTCCTGATCCACATAGATACGATAATTATAACCCTCTCCCGGAACAGTAAATTCAAACGTCATATACGCATCTCCGTCTCCGTTAACCGGAAGATAATTAGGATTGGATATCGTAGGGTTGGTGTCACTAACGGTTGTTCCGTTATAGAGTGCAGGAACCGATGTAAATATAACAGCCTCTGCCTTATTTCGCAGGGTATCCTGAAGTCTCCTTGTGTCCGAATACAGATAAATTCCTTTTATCTCAGTCTCCGTATTCCTATAGCTGTTCACAAGGCTGTAGAGATTAGAACCTGTATCTATAAAAAACCTTTCAAGGTCATAGAGATACTTTTCTGCTACAACAGGCTTTCCTGAGGCGATGAAGCTGATAAGCTCATCCTTCTTGATATTCGTGATATCATTTCCGGCGAAGCGCAGCTCCTCACTTGAGACAACACCTGTGCCGACATTGTTATATATGAACCTTACAGAACGGTTACGGCTACCGCCATCATAACAGGTCGACACCATCTTATCCCCGAGGTGGAAATATATCTTTCCGTCAAGAGAATCATCATTAAAATCAGTGATTGTGTTTCCCCATGTACTCGAACCATCATTGAAAAATGCCTGCGCATTGGTCTTTACATTATATCCACCGGCATCAAGTCCGATGTATACAAGGTCATAATCGCTGTTGATGTCATCAACCTTTCCTATGTACTCCGCGGTCGTCATGTGTGTGACCTCTATATTTCCCTGAAAATCAGGGATAAGACGTCTTATATAATTTTCCGTCCTCGTCCACTCAGGCTTACTTGCCGAATCAAGCCCCACACTTGGCTCAATGTCAAGAATCCTAAGAGTGGTATCTTCTCCGTAATAAGACTTTTTACTTCCTATACCGAGAATATATCTGACCGCATCCGATGAGTCTGCCTTATCAGCATTATATTTGAATATATCCGCATTTTCATCAAGATAATCCCTGAAATTGCCGAACAGATACTTTCCATCCTGCAGCTGCTTATCCGAGCCAAGACCACCATCCTCATTTACAAACTGCATGGTCACACATGAATTACCATTGAAGGTGAATATATGATTGTCAACGTAGGTCTTGTACTTCTGCTCACTCAGATTAGAACAGCTTCCATACAAAAACCAGTTCTCGGAGGATGTAAAATAGTTATAGAGATTGCCTGAATAATCCTTCTCCATAAGCTGGAAGGTATATCCTGACCAGCACTTATCAGCAGGTGACCTCTGAAGCGTATCCACCAGCTCACCATTTACTACCTTTACAAGCTCATTTCCAGGCTGCAAATATAGCTGTTTAAAGAAATTAGGATTCATCGACATAAGCATGACACTGAGCTTATATACATTGTTGCTGCTGGAGGTCGCCTGATAATCCTTGCCCGTATCCTTGAAGCTCCAGTCAAATATATCCATGTTTACATTATTCACTGTCGAGAGTGATGTAAGTGTGCTCTGACTGAAATCAAAAAGCCGGTTGTCAATTATTATTGAGGCGTAGTTCTCAGACGCTGAAACCCTGTTAAAAATCTTCATCGTCACATCGGCAGATATATCATTGATTTCAAAGGTGTTGATTGGATAATTCGTTGCTGCAGAGGTATGTCCAAGTCTGTTTGCCGGTGCACCGTTTATTGTCTGCTTCCATGCACTCACAATCTCCGTGTTATGATTTCCCGGAAAGATATAGATGAGGTCTGCGTAATCAATCCACTCCGGTGTGCTGTTAAGCTCCTGTGCCGTGATAGTCTTTATCACACAGGAGTAACCGGCAGCCGTCTCATCATCCAGCAAAAGCGTATCCTTGAGAAAATTCTCCTTATTTGTATACACCTTATACATACCGCTGACTTCAACCACCTGGTCAACCATCATCATCGAATCCGAACCATCAAGCTTGGCATTATAGCTTGTTCTGGTTGTATATATTCTTTCACCGACCTTGGCAGCCGCATCGGCAATGTCATCATTAAATTCTATGCCTTCATACTGCGAAGCCTCAAATGAGTTGACAGTGTGCCAGATATACTCTCCCCTGTCCACGCCTTTTTTAACCATCTTTCCCGCTTCAACAGAAAAGCAGCCCTTACCCGTGCCTACATATTCATAGTAGCCCTTATGTACGAACGACTGTCCGCCATACTGGTTAATTCTCCATGCCCAGTTCTGAAGATTACCTCTGTAGGAGCCGTAATTGGAGGCATTTCCCTCCGGCTCATCCATGAAAAAGAAGGTTCCTGAAGGCACATCCGTCAAATAGCCTGTTGTCAATGTCTGCGCTATTCTTGTATACTCTCCGAAGCCGAACATATCCTCCATTCTGATAGGCTCACATCCGCTCACAAGATATCCCAGCTCACCGCACTCCTCAGCCGGAGCAATCTCAAGTATGACAAAGGGTCTTTCTGCCGTACCTCTTGTGATTGATGTAAAATCAGGATTGCCGTACTGCGGCAGCTCCTCTATGTCATCAAGCACAGCTCTTATGACATCTTCCCTCCCGGAATTATTCTTAAGCCCCGCATCAAGTGCTCTCTGCACGCTTGCACTGACGGTTAAGCTCACATTCAGCGTATTGATATCAGCCACACCCAAAGCCAAATGTGAAGTCCCCTTTCCCTGAACAGCCTGCACCGGCATAAGTGTAACCGCAGTCACAACAGATAACATGGCAGCAGCAAGCTTCCTTGCACTTCTCTTCAGATTATTAATATTTCTCATAAACATCAACCCACTTTCTTTCATACTTGTGCAGCTGGTTCTATGTGCCGGACTCTAGCTTTTTAAAATCTGCCACAGTATTTCTTGGCTTAATCTCTATGCTCTGCGTAAGCTCGGACTTTGAATTGGCAAGAGTGAAGCTCACGCTGATTTTCTCAATCTTATTCGTCTCCTTGACGCTGCTGTTGTATGTATATACGGCGTTGCCCGAAGCATCTGTTGTCGATTCAGTGACACCAGCTGTAATTTTAAAATATCTGACAAGCTCTGATATGCAATTTCCCTTATTGTAATCAACCACAGCTCCCGCATCATATATATACAGATACCCTGCGTCACCATACGGACTCTCCTCTACCCATATATACTGTTTTGCGACTGCTTTATTCTCCCCCTCTGCAGCAGGTGTCCCGGTGGTAAAATACACAACCCTCCTGCCATCCATCAGCTTATCCTCTTCAAGCGTAAAATTCGTTCCCTCAAGTATTGCCGCCGACATTGAGGAGGTGATAAGCTGGGAGTCATTCTGCAAATCTATCGTGGCACTCTGTTTCCTGAAAAAATTAGTCCCACCTACCATTATTGCCGAAATCATCGATGAAACAATACCCATTATGGCAATTCCTATAAGTACCTCTATGAGAGTGATGCCCTTGTTATCCGAAAATCCGTCCCGTTTATGTGCTCTGTCTAGTTTCATACTACTTAACCTCATACTTTCCTGTTGCAAAGAATATGGTAAGTTCACTCTCCTTTTTTCCGTGTGCTGCCCTTATCCTTCCGGTGCCCGAGGTCTGCATGACTGTTCCGCCGTCCGCCAAGGCATAATTAAAGGATTTTATCGCACCTGTCGAAGCGTCGAATGTCATCGCAAAACCGGTAATCTTCACCTCTTCGTCACTATCTTTAGTGTAATACAGGTCACATTTTTTCAGCTCTGTCACAGTGTCCACAGGTGTCTGTGTGGCGGCTGCCTGTTTAGTTACCGTCATGCTCACGCTGCCATCGGCATCCGTATCCACCGAAAACCGCCATCCGTACAACAGATTCTGCGTCATTGTCTTCTGACGTGTCTCCTGAATACCTGTCGCAATGCTCTTAGTCACGCTGGTCATGTTTCCTGCCTGGATAAGCCCTACAAAAGCGAAGGAAACGCCGATAAATATACCCATAATGGCAATGACAACCAGCAGCTCAATCAATGAAAAGCCTTTATTCATTGTATTGCAGCCGCCATTCCTGCCATTCCTACTTTTCCTACTTTTCATATCGGCATTTTCCCTCCTTTTCATAGCATTTATTAAGAGCATTATTCCGTCTCTGTCTGTGTTGCTGCACTTCTTCTGTAATTTGCTATATTTATGCAATCCGATGCCGCATAGCTGTTAAGATTGCCCTTTTCCTTCTCATCAGGCTGCTTTGCATGTGCCCCATCATTGTAGCCGATATGCTTTCCGAGCTCAGTGACATTCGTTCCGTCGAAATATCCTCTGACACCCGGAAGTGTCTTAAGAATCGTATCAATAAGCTCCGGTGCCGCACTATATGTACCACCTTCAAGCTTGATATCTCCCGTCGCGATGATGCAGCCCTCAAAATTCCGGTCTACAACCACGTTGCCATCCACAATTATAATTCCTCTTTCAGGTGCACGGCTGTCGAAATCATTGCTGAGCTTCACATCCCCATTATGCACGAAAACAACATAGTTCTCCGCATTGCTGCCATCTTCATTCTCGACATAGTAATAGGCATTTCCGACCTCGGCTATCTTTGACCTGCCTTTGAGAATATTGTCGACTGCACCATGATTTAACTCAGCCTCCGATTTAATCTTATGTGAAAAACGCATAGAGCCGTAGTTGAGCGTCGGATAAGGCCTGCTTCCATCCCAGTCGGAGGAATTGTACATCCAGTCATCCTCAAGCTCTATAAGGAGGCTTCCTATTATTCTCTGTCTCCATCTCGAATTGTCGTAAAGAACCCTGACAAGTTCGTCCCCTACACTGTTATATTCGTTCACACCCGAAGCATTGTCCCTCACAATTCCCTTCTCATACACACGGGCATTAGGGTTAATCGTGATAGCCTTAGTTCCTGTACCGTCATAGTCAAGGAAATCGTCATAAGCCTCATCAATCAAACTTCTTATTCTCGCTCTTATCACCTGAGCCTCGGCAAGATTTCCGGCTCCGGTTATCCCGGCATCTGAGCAAAGCTCATTGAAGGTATCATCATCGTAAAGTCCGCGATAAAAGCTTGCAGCCGCATCACCGCTCGAGAAATTGTAATAGTACTCATACTCCCCGCCTTCGACCGGATTGGCAATCACGCGCTGTGCCGGGTTGAGCAGCTTCTTTGCAAAGAAGTTATCGTTAATTATTCCGTTCCATGACGCCGGAAGAACATACGCAGTCTGTGTGTAGCGCACGGCAATAGACTCACCCGTTCTATAATAGCTCTCATCGCCCGGGTCTGATGAGCCTTCATTATATACAACCCATCCGTAACCTCCCAATATAAGTGTTCTTATATTGGAAAAATCCAGCTTTGACTTCTTACTGTTTATGATAATGGCACTGCTCTTAGCCGGGGACGCATCCGCGCTGTTTATTCCATGTCCCTCAATACTGTAGCCATAATAATCGCCGCTTATCGTCACAGAATTGCTCTTAGAACCCTGTGTAAGTGTCAGGTCATCCGCAACATACGCAGAACCATCCGAATTGATTACAAGGTCTGAGTCGATAAGCTCGATATTGTCCGCCCATATTCTTCCGTTTCCAAATGTGACAGCCGCATTCTGCGAAAGCTGTATCAGACCGTTGGTGACAATATTGCCTCCATTTACGGTAAGTCTTAAAAGACTTGGTGATTCCGAAGCACCCTGATGGTTTATTCCGAGATTTGCGTATATTCCGCCATTTACATTTATAGAGCCCATCGAGTTGATATACTTATTTGATACAATCGCATAGTCGCGGAAGGACTGAAGAATATCGCTGTCATCATCCACGATATTGATATCAGCCTTCTCAGGGAATACAATCTCGTAATCCGTTGTGAGCTGTGAAAAATAGTCCGTGTTAAGATTCTGGTATGTTATTGTGACATCCTTTATAATCACGGAATTTATCGCACCGTCAACCATAAGAATCTGCGGAAGCTGTCCGACATTTATATCAATCTCGCTTCCACCTGAAGCATCCTTATAGACATCGGAGATATAGCTTCTAAGCTTATCGGATAATTCCGTGAGGTTCACAGATGATAGTGTGCTTCCTGCTGTGAGCTCATCCGCTATCTTTTTCTTAATGTCCTTCTCATCACTCATTCCATAGCTCTCGCCGAATATTGCGAAGCAGGCATTGCGGAAATATGTATTTCTAAGAAGCTTGTTAGCCGCAGTGTTGTCAATCATTGTGACCGAATCGCCATCAACCTCAAGAAGATTTCCAATAACATAGTCATAGGACTCTGCAAGCTCACTGTAAGCGTCAGCGGCAAGACCTGAATATATCTCATCCACCGCCATATCCGCATTATAGAAAGCATTTCTGCCCCGCGCCTCCATCGCCTTAATCTTGTATGAGGACAGGGCTAATGTCATGACAGTCATCGCTATGACCGCTATGAAGGATACCACAACCAATGTCATTATAAGTGATGAACCCTTATTCTCCTTAAGCCTGCCTGTGCTTCTTCTGCCCATACCTTTCTCCATTTCACCGTGCCTAAGCACATATGCCTCAGCACGTATATTATTTTTCTTAATCATCGGTAGCTACCGAATACACATGTTCCGAATAACCTCCGTCACGGTCAGCATCATAATCCACGCTCACTATGATCTTATATAATGAAGTAATCTCTTCGCCCTTTTCATACGCAATATGGTTATCTGTATTTGCCGCATCCTTTGTAGAATACACATTAACAACACCTTTTATGGTATTATTGACATTGACGGAAAGTGCCGCTCCCAAGGTGTTGTAAATTTCTGTTGTATATAGGTCAAGTGCCGTTGTGAGACTGCTGTTATCGACATTGATTTTAAAGCTCTCCTCCTGTCTTTCGCCTGCCTCCTCAACAAAATAAAGCTTCATGTTCCTTGAGGTTCCATCTTCATTGGTAAGCTGTACGCCGGAAGCTGCATTGACATTATAAGTTACGCTCTTAAAATGTCTTACGTCCGCAGCCTTTTCCAACGTAATTCCGTCACTTGAAATTCTGCCGCCCTCTGCCTTTGCGTACAGAAAATATAAAGGCTTTTCATTGTCTAAGGTAAGCTTAATCTCATCAGCCTTATACACTAACTTCCCCGAACATCTGTAGAATGTCATAGGAGTACCGGCTCCCGGAGTGACGACCACACCCGGAGACGTATCCTCAGCCCTGTACACTACCTTATAATCCGTGAAATCGAATGTATATATTGTATTGATAGTTACCTCATAATCATTGCCGGCCTGTTCTATATTAATATATACTGTTTTATCTATATTTTCCTTTTTAAATTTGGAATTGACATCAGTAAGCTCCGACTCACTGATACCATCCAATGAACCACTGCTCTTTAGATACTCGTCCGCAAAAAGATTGCCATAGGTATCACGGATTGCCTTGTCCTCATCTGACGGACTGTAGCTGTCCCACCTGCCTTCTGTGACATTCCACTTTTCCATGACCGGTGCACCTGGGACATCATAAGGTATCTTCTGTGACCTCATAAGCGACAGAACCTTGTTGTCATTGAGAATGAGCTCACTGTATATGACGCTCGCCTCATTGTACAGGTCGGCAAAGTCCGTTGCCTTATAGTCATAATCCGTCTTAGGCATAAGGCTTACATTGACCCGGAACTTCTCGCCGTCCGCACCGTCAAGCTTGAAGGTATACACCGGGCTGTCCTCATTCACCTTAGAATCAGCCGGAAAATCATACACACCCGGAAGTGCTTTAAGTGCCGCCTCAAGTGCCGCCTTGTCCGTCGTATGCTTCGCAGTCTCCGCAACACTCTGTGCAACAGCGGTAGCATTCTGAAGCCTTCTGCTGTTGCGGTTAATCTTTCCCGACATTATGAACGAGTTCATAAGAGGCACCGTGAGCATGGCAAGGATAGCTATCGCAATCAACAGCTCTATGAGAGAGAAACCACTATTCTGTTCATGCTTCACATTGTGGGACATATCACAACAATCTCCTTTTCATGTATATCTGACTACAGGTAATTGCGAAACGTAGTGTACAACAGCCAGACGTTGTATGATTTTGCTAGTACCCTTCCGGACACGTTCGCACTCCTTGAAAGCCGTAGCGGTACATAAGCGGCTAAAATACAGCCGCTAAGTACATTAGTTTGCTGCGCAAACTATTACGGCGTTCAAAAGGTCCGGCAGTGTACTAGTAAAATCACACAACTGTTTACTGTCGAAAATGCGTTTCGCAATTGCCTATCTACCTATAATATCTCACCGCTCCGTTCACACTCTCAACCTTGAATCTTGGGTTGGAGCTGTCATCATTTACCACCTTGATGTTAAGTGTCATATCAGACTCATTGTTGATGGTCACGCTTGCTCCGGACTTGTCATTATCCGATTCACGCTCACTGCTGAATACCATGAGGTCAAGGCTTCTTCCCGGATTGAAGGACAAATCAACCAGGGTCTTGTCTGCAGCAGGATACTGCTTATCGCCTACAGAATAGCTTATCGTGTACTCACCATTCTCTCCTGCAAGGTTAATCACAACGGGAACATTGTCATTCGTGTTGGCGGAAACCTGTGAGGATGAGTAGCCTCTTCTTCCAAGAACCACCGAGCTTAAATCGGAGCTTTCCGAGCTGAGGGAAAGCGCTATATCATAATTGGTCATAAGGCCGAACTCATCCGCTGCCTCTATCACACGGCCAGGATTGCTCTCTGATACAAAAAGATTCTCCGTGCCAAGGTCAATCGAATCTATATCCGACTCATAGTAGTCTCTGTCCGAACCGGTGATGGCATACTGTGAAATCGTGATATTGCCGCTCATAAGTTCATCGTCCTCATTGTAGGAGCAGCTTACCGTATCAATCGTATATATCGTATCATAGTCAAGTATGTATGCCAGCAGCTCCTTGAAGGTATCGTAATCACATTCATAAGAATATGTGACCGTCTTCTTATATCCCTTCATATCGGTGGAATATACCTTCGCGCCGTTAGCTGAAGGGTTGGATGAAACAACATTTCCGAAGGTGTACACAAGTGCTGCATCCGGCATGCTCACCGTGCGGACCCACACACCAAGCTGTGCTTCAAGCTCTGTTGTGAACATAAGCGTTGCCTTCTGTGAAAAGCCTGAATCGTATCCGGCAAGGCCACCCTCAAAAATACGATTATAGTTTTCCGTATCCTGCTTATACTTCGGTATATTGTCCGACTTATCCTTCAAGTCATTGTACTTAACCTGAAGTGTGGAAATCTCGCCCTCAAGCGCACTCGTCCTGTCGCTGAAATTGCGGAATCCGAAATAGTATGCTAAAAATACCAGCAAAAGACTGCCAACCAGACATAATAGGAATTTGTCACGTTCTGAAATTGCAAGCTTCATAATTACTGTGCCTCCTTCTCATTATTTACTGTACTGCTGTCCGTACCGGCTTCTTCCTGTGTGCTCTCCTCCTCGTCAAGCTTGAGGAACTTGAACGTAAGCGAAAAGCTCTCTGTAATATTGCTCTCCTCGTCCTTCGATTCGCTGACACCCGAAATCTGTATATCATATACATTATCAAGCTTCTCAAGCTCCTCTAAGAACTTCGCAACGCACAGCTTGGATGAGCCTGTTCCCGAAAGGGATACCTGTCCATTATTAAATGACAGGCTTGACAGTGAAATATCCGAAGGCATAACCTCTTCAAGCTTATTGTACATATATAATACGGAATCATTGTCACTGTAGGAGCTGCTCACAAAGCCAAGCAGATCCGTCACCTTGTCCTTCGCATTGTAATAATCGTTTACAATCTGCTCAACACTGCTGATTCTGTCTATATCCGCCGCAAGCTTATCACGCTGCTCCTTCACCTGCATGTAATTATATAACGGATAACCGACCAGCACGGCTGATATAATCAAGGAGCCTGCTATAAGCGCTGTATTGTTATGCTTAACCTCCTTCTTCTGTGCCGTCGCTATATGCTTTCTGGACACGAAGTTAATCGGCTCAATGACCGTTCCAAGGTTCTCAAGATAATTCATAAGGTGGTTCTCAGGCATCTCATAGTACTTGCTGCCTGTGACATTCTTAAGCTCATCCATCATGACTATAGGAATATTAAGCTCATTGCTCAGCAAATCAAGCAATCCAAGAATCTGCACACCATCCGTTATAAGATATGCCTTGTCAAGCGGGCTGTCCTGATTTCTTGTCGTGTAATAATCAACTACACGGCTCAGGTTGGCCACCATGTATCTGAGGGAATCAGTAACCTGGTCTCCGTCAAACGAGGAGTGGATAAGCTTCTCATGCTTTACAAGCTCCTCGGCTCCCGCCTCCGGTATCTGCTTCTCATCCATGACCGCATTGATAAGTACATTCTTTCCATACGGAATGGTTCTCTGCATCTGCAGGATACCCTTCTTCATAATGTTGACAACAGTTGTCGCCTTGTTGACCTGAATAACTATGTTCGGTGCTTCCTCAACCTGCTGCCTGATGAGCTGCAGGGTTGAGTTACCTGCATAGTCAATGCACTCAAGCTTCATCTCAAGCCGCTCTGCAAGGGTATAATAGCTCTCAATAATCTCCTCCGGCGCAGCTACCACCATGAGACGCATCTGCTTTCTTCCCTCCTGGACGAAATGCTCAAGTATGGAATATGAAAATACATACTCCTCCGTGTTAATAGGAAAATACTCTGAGCAGTTCGCATCCACGACCGACTTAATCTTATCCGTTTTAACATTCGGAATAATAATCTCCTTGTTGGCAAACTTAGGACCATGCACCGTGAATATAACGTGCTTTGCATTGATGCGGTTCTTAAAAATCGTCTGCTTGAGAATCCTTGAAATCTTCTCAATATCCACGATTTCTCCCTCATCATAAGAATCAGCCGGGGTAGGAACCGTCTCCGCCCACAGAACTGAAATATTCTTCTTGCTGCTGTCAAGCTCGGAGAGCTTGATTTCCGAGCTGCCTATTGAAATGGTGATGAATTTGGTGACCTTAGAAGCCATGAGTGTTCTCCTTTTACTTTTTATACCGGATTAGGTGTTTGCAAAACTTAGTATATTACAGCCGGACGTTGTGCAATTTTACTAGTACCCTTCCGGACACATTAGTTCGACATAGTCGAACTATTACACTCATTGAAAGCCGTAGCGGTGCATAAGCGGCTAAAATACAGCCGCTAAACACCGACGGCGTTCAAAAGGTCCGGCAGTGTACTAGTAAAATTGCACAACTGTTTACAGTAAAATTTGAGTTTCGCAATTGTCTATTTATACTGGAACAGCATATATGATTATGTGCATCCGTTATGAGGTTATATTAGTATAGTTCTCTTACATATCGCTGCTTACCTGCATTGTTGGGTTATTATCTTTTGTAAGCAGGGATATGTAAGAGAACTATTAATCATACGATTTTAGTTCTCTTAAATTAGAATAGTCCGAGATACCATTTTATAAGGTTATCTCCGAACAGCATTGCTATGACCATGCCTGCTGAGAGGTATGGCCCGAATGCGAGCTGTCTGCCCCTGTGGGCAAACTTCATAAGTAACAGGTGAATTACTGAGCCTATTATGCAGCCTAGGAAAAAGCCCAGTGTGACTTCTCTCCATCCAAGGAAAAGTCCTGCGGCTGCCATGAGCTTCACATCACCGCCACCCATCGCCCTGCCGCCTGATATAATACCTATCAGAAGCAGGAAAGCACTGACACAAACAAGTCCGATAAGGTGTGAGACAATATTGTGGCAGTCGAGCGCGCTTCTTAACACACCGAGCACCAGAATGGTAATGTTGACACCTATCGGTATCTCATAGGTTCTCCAGTCGATGACTGACAGCACAACCAGAGCTGAGAAAAACAGACATAACAGTATGCTGTCAATATTTATGTCATTGATAATGAATATCAGTACATACCCGATTCCGTTCATCGCTTCGATGAGCGGATATTGCACTGAAATCTTCGCCTTGCAATACCGGCACTTACCGCCGAGCTGCAGCCACGAGAACAGCGGCACTAAATCGTACCATCTAAGCCCATGCCCACAGCTCATGCAGTGAGAGCCCGTTGTTGCAATATTCTCTTTAAGCGGCAGCCTGTAAATGCAGACATTTAGGAAGCTGCCTATCACAATTCCGAAGAGAAAAATGAATATGTAAATCGCTATAAGTGATAATTGCATATTGTTAAACTATCTTGAAACATAATATACAGTTCCTCTTTTTCCCTTAAGTGCTTCTGCTGTTTTAGCTGGGTCTTCTGTTGCGATAGAACCCTTGTCCGTATCCTTTACATATACAATAACATGTCCATCCTTGTACTGTACCATTATTGTATCTGCAGCATCGACATTAGCACCACCAAGTTTTTTTACATCAATATCTGTCTGTGCAAAATAATCTTTTATTACCTCAGAAGTACTTTTAAATTTTGCAGTATCAGTATATAAAGATGTTGCGTTAACTGCTGCTGTTGCATTCTTTGATATTTCATCAAAAGCCTTCTCATTTGTTAAGCTTGACTGAACTGCAGAAGCAATGGAATCAAGATACTGAATATCTTTAGCTTCCTTTGACTTCTCAATATTGTTAAGAAGTGTAGGTGCAACAACACCAACTAATACTACCATGATTGCGATTACTACTAAGAGCTCTACGAGAGAGAAACCCTTATTATTCTTGTTTAATTTCTTCATGCTTAAATATCTCCTTTAAATATAGATAATATTTTTTAGGCTTGCGCCCATATATGTTACGCGGTGGTCGGGTAGCCCACCGGGATAACCTGATTAGGTTGTTTTATGTATCACAGGATTAGGCGGTATCTCGTATTGTATCGTCAAAAACCTGTTTCTGAATTTATATA
>ULSL01003713.1_pt1 | contig 25800 bp, 26 predicted proteins | sample 1956321 | NCBI WGS metagenome assembly ULSL01 (sample SAMEA4835707, study PRJEB28245) | human gut metagenome | biome: gut microbiome; material: fecal sample | place: Denmark | collected 2008
AAAACTTGATAAAATTTCCTATTTCATAATTTCTACTATATGTGTCATATTAGAAGAGAATGTACTTATTATTCTATTAAAACAGTCAATATACACTGAAAACTTTTTCCACTTACTCTTATTTATTTTCGGACTTACACTATTTTTATTTGTATATATTTCCATATATATTTATAGACTTGGAAAAGAAAAAGAAAAAAATGACAGACTTATTCAGAGTATTACAATTAATCAAATGGAAGCTCGACAAAATGAGGAAATAATTAATTCCACCCATAGTCTTAGGGTATTTAAACATGACATCATGAACCATATGAGCATTCTATATAAACTTGTAGAAAACGGAAAAAATTCTGACGCCTTAAAATACATATATCAGATAAATAACTCTATAGAAAGGACATCATATACAATCTCAACTGGAATAATCCCCATTGACTGTATTATGACAGCAAAACTCTCGAAAGCACTAGATAATAATATTTCTATAAAACATCAGATTCATTTTCCAGCTAATTATAACATTTCAGATATGGATTTGTGTTCATTAATTAGTAATTTACTTGATAATGCAATAGAAGCCAACTGTAAGTTAGACATAACTAAACGTAGACTTCAAATTGAAATTAAACCATATAACAATATGCTACTACTATTTATATCAAATAGTTCAAATGGTATATATCTTTATGGAGGAAATGGCAACCTTTTAACCACAAAAACTTCTAATAAAAACGAACATGGCATCGGAATAAAAAGGATTAATGAGATTGTAAAAAAATATAATGGCATCATAGAATTTGATCCCGGCACTGAGATTTTCTCAGTTTCTATTTTATTTCCTTTAGATAATTGATTGGAGGATAATTAATGATTATTAACATCACAATTCTTGAAGATAATGAAAGTGATTTCATAACACTCTCAGACTCAATAAAAAAATGGGCTGCTAACACAGGGATTTTAATAAATATTATTTGGCTTAATTCATATAAAAAATTTATTAAATCCTTGCCTACTCTAAAATGTGATTTATTCTTTTCTGATATCGAATTAAATTGCAATAACTCATTCACCGGAATTGATGCATGCAAACAGCTCAGAGAAAGCGGTTACACAGGTATTATTATATTTCTTACTGCATTTAAGGAATATGTATTTGATGGTTATGATGTTCAAGCATTCAACTATCTTTTAAAACCAATTAACTATGGCACAATAAATAATTGTCTCGATAAATTTATTCATTTATTTAGTCGAGAATTTTATTATTATCACAAGGGCAACGATATTATTAGCATACCTTACAATGATATAATGTATATAGAAAAAAATGGACATGATGTAATCCTTCATACTACATCAAATGTATTTGTCGAAAGAATTTCTTTAAATGAAATATCAAAACGACTCCCAGTTTTTTTTATTCGAGCTCACAAATCTTATATTGTTAATATCAATAAAGTTTTATCTCTAAGAATTAATGAACTTTTTTTGCCAAATAACGTTACCATTCCTGTAAGTAGAAGTTATCTCACAAATATAAAGAAAAAATTATTAGAAATTGCACGATAGAGGTTTTTCTTTCATTTTATAATAACGTTTACAATTTACCTGCTCATAAACAAGTGCTCTCTGAATATCTCCCGAAACAGCTTATCGGCACTCCAAAATACATTATCCGGTGTCACGACAGCCTTACATCCGATTGGTTCAATCCCCGCCTTCTTATATTCCGCCAGAAAGATATCCATTTGTGATGAATTAATACCTGAAAAGACCAGAAGCTCCGCCGGGAAATCGGCTCCGCTATACCTTGAACCATCCTTTTTGAATCCGGTTATTCCGGCTATGGCACCGAGCTTCTGTCCGTAATCTGATTTTTCCACCTGTTGCACCGATATCCCAAGATTTTTGCACAGGGCTTTTATTTTTTCCACTTTTTGTGCTGCTACACTAAATAGCAGTATTTTTTGCGTAGATTTCTGCTGCATTCTTAATATCTCCTACTTCAAGGTTATATGTTACTAAATTATCTCATATTGCATCAGCTCGTATTTCAGTCTGCTTCCCTCCATAATCTCTGGTGGGAGCAGTGCCCTTGCCACAAGCTTCAGATCGTCTGATTCAATATCGCATCTCTTTAGATTTGCATAGTCTCCATCTATGGACACTACATCGTAATACCAGGTTTCCATGTGTTTTCCTCCTAAATTTCATTTTCTAAAGCATCTACTGATAATTCCAATTCACTTTGTTCTTTACTTTACTGTAAGTGGAGCAGGTGTAATTGTCCTGTGCATTGGTGTACTTTCCTGTAGGATTACCGTTTTTGTCCTTCTTTTCATAACCGCCGGTGCTTTGTGTCACCGCTTTGCTCATCATCACGGGATAATCTCTCGTAGAGTGCTGTGATTTTGTTTAGTTCCGGTTGTTTGGTTTTCATAAGATTCTCCTTTTAAAACAAACAACCAGCTTATCTGTGGTTTTATTCTACCACGAATAAGCTGGTTTGTGTAAAAATAATTATTGTCTCACTAATAGGCGATTGATTTACCATATATCTAAACTATCTTCCTAATCCACCCAAGCCTGCATCTCGTTATCCAAGACCAACCGGGCATACTCCATAGGGTTGTCAATGGCAAGAGCGTTCAATGCACATTTTGAATTTGGTGAAACACATAAAAAGCTGCTCATCAAATACCCCCCGGATAATAATGTGGAGGATACAACTAGTACACCGAGTAATATTTTCCAGCTAAATACATTGATAAAATCGTACAAAATGAGTATAATAATAGTACGAAGAAAGGAAGTGGTGATATGTCAATTACAGCAACTGAATTGAAAAATAATCTTGGAAAATATTTATTATTATCTGCAAAAGAAGATGTTTTTATCACAAAGAACGGAAAGGTAGTGGCAAAACTGACAAATCCACATCAGGACAGAGTAGAAGTAGCAAAATCCCTGTTTGGAATCTTACCAAAGGATGCAGACCTGAATGAAGCAAAAGAAGAAAGGCTTGGTGCAAAATAGATGAGGATTCTTGCAGATACAAATGTGATAATAGATGCCCTGACTTCAAGAGAGCCATGGAATAAAAGTGCAGAAGAAATATTTCTTATGGCAGCAAATCATACAATCGAAATGTACATTACTGCAAGTTCAGCAACAGACATCTATTATCTTATAAGGAAACATTTGCATAACATAGAAGCAGCAAAGATGATAATGGGAAAGCTTTATTCATTGACTGGAATATTAGAGGTTACAGCGGATGACTGCATGGATGCACTTGCATCTGCAATCAGTGACTATGAGGATGCAGTTGTTGAAAAGGTGGCATCCAGAAAAGATATGGATTATATTGTCACAAGAAATATAAAAGATTATCAGGCAGGTGGAACAAAGATAATTCTGCCAGATGATTTTGTGAAACTTGTTGAAGAGGAATAATTTTTACCACCAAATCGTCAAATACCGATTTTGTTAAACTCTTTCTATGCTCCATCCTCTGCCTTATTGCAGTCGATTCGTAAAAGCATATTATCATTAGAACGTGAAACACCTTACAGCCTCCTGCCGCATTTTGGGCAGAATTCAAAGTCCTCTGTAGTTGTATATCCACAATTGCTGCATCTTTTTATTGTGTTTCCACTTCCATTTTCAAAGCCGTAACCATACTGCGGGTTTACACGCTGCAAATGCTGTGGCAATATCTCCACGTCCTCGCCCCTTGCTATCCTGCGTCCTATTTCCGGATCAAGCTCGTAAAGCGCATTACAGCATGTGGTCTGCACATAGTAGTGCCTGTTCCATTTAAAACACGGAATAAAGAACAGTGACAGCACCATGTATGTCATATACACCTGATACCTGCCATACCTGCCACATTCATCGCAGGTAATGACCTGATTGAAGTCAAAGTCCTTCCTGCCGTCCGTTATTCCCATCATAAAAAACATATATGATGCCTCCGTTTATCTGTGCCATAGTCCCCAGAAGTCTCCAAGCGATTCTCTCGTATGAAATCCCCTCTCATCCTCAACCACCGGTATTGATTTGGCATCCATTTTCTCTATATTTACATAAGTACCCTGACTCACCATTGCAAATACCCTGTCTATCTGCTCCTCTGTGCCCTGTATTTCCATAAATACCGAGCCGTCAGGGTCATTTCTCACCCAGCCTGTTGCGCCAACGCTTTCTGCCGCGTGCTCTGTTCTGTAGCGGAAACCTACTCCCTGCACAGAGCCGTACACTCTTATCTGCTTTCTGATGATTTTGCTGTCGTAATCACTCATATGCACTCACTTCCCTGATACACATTATTTTCAGTCTACAATAGCCCTGCAAACAACCTCATAATTGACTGCCCCAGCCTTCGTCTTGCACTTCTTCCGGTCCTGTACTTCTCCGTCACCTCCGCAGACTCAGTGAAAAGCCTGATAAAATCATCCCTGATTTCATGCACCACTTCACAATCCGCCATAAAACAGCCATTTTCAAAGTGATGATAAAGGCTTCTGTAGTCAAGATTTATGGTACCGCAGGTTGCCATTATATCGTCTGCCACACTCATCTTTGCATGGCAAAAGCCCGGTGTCCACTCAAAAATCCTCACACCATGCTTCACAAGCTGGTTGTAGAATGAGCGTGTCACGCTGTATATTGGTTTCTTATCAGGTATGCCCGGCGTGATGATGCGCACGTCAACTCCACGCTTGGCGGCAAGTGTCAGCGCATGGCTCATCTCATCGGTAATGATAAGGTAAGGAGTGATAAACCAGCAATAACGCTGTGCCTTGTTTGCCATGCTGATATAGACATCCTCCCCCACCTGCTCGTTATCGAGAGGGCTGTCTGCATATGGCTGGATATATCCACTCTGTTTTGCCTCATAATCATAGTGTAGCAGATATTGCGATACATCCACCTCGCGCGGTACCTTGCGCTCTGATGCATTCCACATCTCGAGAAATGCGATGGTAAACGACTTGACAGCATCTCCCTCGAGCCTGATTCCCGTATCCTTCCAGATTCCGTATGGGTGTGTCACATTGAAGTACTCATTTGCCAGATTATAGCCGCCGGTATATGCGATTTTTCCATCAATTACCGTGATTTTTCTATGGTCACGATTGTTTAAAAACATGTTAAAGGCAGGTGCAACCGGGTTGAACACCCTGCATTTGATGCCAAGCTTCTCCATCTTTTCCGAGAAATCCCTGTCTATGAAAAAGATTGAGCCCATATCATCATAAAACACCCTTACCTCGACTCCTGCCTGCACGCGCTCCGTGAGCACCTTCTGGATACGGTGCCACGATTCCTTGTCCTCTATGGCGTGATACTCCATGAAAATAAATTTCCTGGCCTTTGATAAATCGCTAAGCTGCGCTTCGAGTCCCTTTGACGCCTGATCATAATATGTCACATCCGTGTTCTGATATACCGGATATAATGCATTTTTTGCCAGGTATGTTGAAATTCCCGCTGCCTGTGGCACCTTTTCATACATATCGGATAGTATGTCTGCGTTTTCAGGCAGACATGGAAGAAGCATGGAATCCACCTCTTCAAACCGTGCACGCATCTTATTCGGTGCGCCGTTTAGTCCGACTAACAGGTAAAGTGACACTCCCATTATCGGAAATGCCAGTATCAGTATAATCCACGGTGTAGTCATGGATGCGGTCTGCTCACGATTGTACAGTCCGAGCACAAGTATGATTGCCAGGACGCTTGTGGTCGTGTTTATTGCTGCCGCATATTCATTTAGCCTTGTAAACATATAGACCATGAAAACTGCCTGCAATAATATCGCAAGCACTGAAAAAAACATTCTCTTTAAACCATTCTGTGTTTTTTTAGTTCCCTCGTAGGTTTTTTCCTTCATCTGTTATGCCTCCATTATCTTACTGTCTGTAATACCAAACCTCTCCATAAATTTTTAGCCACCTTCTTATTTAAGAAGCCATTCAATTTCCTCTTTATAAGGAGGAATAGTCTTCTTCGCAGAGCCCTCCTCACAAAGCCATGGTGTTTCCAGAATCTTTGGTACATTTGCAAAGGTCTCATCATGCACCAGTCGGTGCAGTGTATCATAGCCGATGGTTCCCTTGCCTATATTTGCATGCCTGTCCTTGTGTGCTCCAAGAGGATTTAAGCTGTCATTCACATGAAATACCGCTATCTGCTCAAGTCCTATCACCCTGTCAAACTCCGCAAAAACATCATCATAATGGTTCACAATATCGTATCCTGCATCATTTACATGGCACGTATCGAAGCAGACACGCAGTCTTTCTTTCCTGTCCACTCCATCATAGATTGCCTTAAGCTCCTCAAAGGAACGGCCTATTTCACTGCCCTTTCCTGCCATCGTCTCAAGTGCGATAAACACATCGTCATCATTCTGATTGAGCACTGTGTTAAGTCCCTTTACAATCTGTGCGATTCCAGCCTGCTCACCGGCATTTACATGACTTCCCGGATGAAGCACCAGTATGCGGCTCTTCATTGCCGCGGTCCTTACTATCTCCTTTTCCAGAAACTCCACTGCCAGCTCGTACGTCTCAGGCTTTACGGTGTTTGCCAGATTTATGATGTATGGCGCGTGGACCACTATCTCATTTATCCCATGCTCATGTGCATATTCCCAGCCTGCGTCTATGTTGAGCTCAAAGATTTCCTTTCTTCTCGTGTTCTGTGGTGCCCCGGTGTAGAGCATAAACACATTCGCGCCATATGACGCTGCTTCCCTGGCTGATGCCAGAAACATATCTTTTCCTGCCATGCCTACGTGACAGCCTAATTTTATATCACTCATATTTTTCCTCTGTTTCATTGAATCTATATATCTATTATTTCTACTATAACACTACATCCCTGATAACTCTATCTAAATATTCTAAATTTTTACTAAACATGGCAAAAGTCATTGACATAGTATCAAAAACTACATATACTATCCTTTGCAACCACATATATTAATGGCATATAATTGCAATGTATGTGATGCATAACTACAGTTAACCAATTATTATAGAAATACGAGGGTAAATATGTTTGAAATAATTGTTGACTCTGCGGCAAACATTCCTGCAGAGCTATGTAAAAAATATAAAATCAAGGTGCTATCATTTGTAAACCTTGTCAACGGAAAGGAAATGACCTGCTTTGAGCCTGACCTCACACCGGAACAGGAGCGGGCAAAGGGTAAGGAATACTATGATGCGATAAGAGAAGGTGCCGAGGTAAAGACCGGACTTATCAGCAGCGGAATCTTTGAGGATACTTTCAGGGAAATCATTGAAGCTGACAAGGATATCCTGTATTTCTCCCTCAGTAAAAACATAAGCGGCAACTACAACTCAGCCCGTGTCGCAGCCGATGCTGTCCTTGATGATTGCAATAACGGCAGAAAAATACGCCTGGTGGATTCATTAAATGCATCCCTCGGACAGGGACTTCTCGCAATATACGCCAGCGAAATGCGTGAGAAGGGCATGAGCTTTGATGAGGTGGCTGACACGATAGAGACCTATCCTGCCAGATTAAACGGTGTGTTTACCGTGGGCAATTTAAAGTATATTGCAAGAACCGGCAGATTAAGCGGAACCACCGCTTTGGTTGGCAACATGCTAAGCATCAAGCCTATCCTAAGGGGCAGCAAGGACGGATATATTGTACAGTTCAGAAAATGTCGTGGCCGAAAAGCCGTATTAAATGAGCTTGTCAATCTGTTATGCGACAACATTACAGACCCTGAAAATCAGATTATCGGAGTGGCACATGCTGACGCATATGAGGATTCGCTCTATGTGATTGAACAGATTAAAAAGCGCATAAAGGTGCGCGATGTGATAAATACCACCTATGATTTCTGCACCGGAAGCCATGTTGGTCCGGAATCTTTAGCAGTATTTTTCATGGGAAAGGACAGAGAATTGGGAGCCTGATATCAGGCTCCCTTTTCACTTCTTTTATTCATCATCCTCACATAAAAAAGTCCCAGAACTCGCTTATTAAGCGGATTCTGAGACTTTTGATTTCTATTAATTGCAACTTCTATCTCATTTTAAGCTGCAGCTTTCTTGCTTTCTGATTTCTCACAGAGCTTCTTCACACCCTGAATTGCAACAAGTACACCAAGGATGAGCAGTAATACTGCAAATATAAGCTGTAATGAATTTCCAAGGTCAAGTCCTACAGAGAATAATGCCTTTGTAAGCTTGTAGATTGTCATGCCAAGTGCAGTAAATGTAACTGCCATCATGAATACCATTGGAATCCAGAGCATGCAGCCCTGACGCTTTGTCTTCTTTAAGAATACTGCGCAGGCAACAAGTGCAAGTACTGATAAGAGCTGGTTAGCTGAACCAAACAGTGGCCATATCTCTGCATAGCCTACCTTTGTAAGCAGGAATGCAAGTACCAGTGTGATGATTGTTGCAAAGTATTTGTTTGTCATCAGCTTGACAAATGGACTCATATTGTCATCATCTGTGTCTGAATCAAGCCAGAACTCCTGGAATGACAGACGTCCGACTCTGGCTACTGAATCAAGTGATGTCAGAGCGAAGGCTGATACAGCAAGGTTAATCAGTGTGAACACAAGTGAGTGTGGTAAACCGATTACTGACAGGAAGTTTGCGATAGCTCCTGCGAAAATCTGTGGCTGTGTTGTAAGTCCCTGAGCTGCTGCCTCTCCCTTACCGAATGATGCTACTGCGATAAGTGCAAGGATTGCAAGCATACTCTCCATAAGCATGGCGCCAAATGAAACAGGAAGCATGTTCTTCTCATTCTTTATCTGCTTAGAAGCAGTACCTGATGATACAAGTGAATGGAAACCTGAAACTGCACCACAGGCGATTGTTACGAATAAGATTGGGAACAGATACTGTGGGTTTCCGTTTGCATCAGGGATTGCAAATGCTGTGAAAGCATCAAGGTTACAAGCAGGATTTGCAACAAATACACCGATTATCGCACCTACGATCATGAAGATTAACAGGTAGCTGTTAAGGTAATCACGTGGCTGAAGCAGTGCCCATACAGGTGTAACACTGGCTATAAGTATATATGCAAATATAATTATGTGCCATACGCTAAGGTTTAAATACATTGGGAAATTGAGTCCCAGTGCTATAGCTACTATAAGTAATGCGATTGCAACAAGTGTGTTAATCCATTTGTTGAACTTAGAGTATTTAAGGAAGAAACCAAGTGCAACTGCTTCTATGATGAAAAGCATTGATGTAGTTGCAACTGCTCCGTTGGCTACAACCTTTGTAACCTCACCTGCTTTATCAGCAGCAAAGCCATTGAAGGTTCCGGCTACGACATCAGCGAAGGCTGCAACAACAAGTATACAGAACAGCCAGCAGAATAACAGGAATAATTTCTTTCCTAATTTACCGATGTACTCCTCGATGATGTAACCGATTGTACGACCCTTGTTCTTAACTGAAGCGTACATAGATGCAAAATCCTGAACAGCTCCAAAGAATACACCACCAATTAATATCCAAAGCAGAACCGGAAGCCATCCGAAAATAGCTGCCTGAATTGGTCCGTTTATTGGGCCTGCACCTGCTATAGATGCAAACTGATGTCCGAATACTACATTGGTATCAGCCGGTACATAGTCCACTCCGTCCTCCATCTCGTAGGCAGGAGTCTTGGCATTTGGATCAATGCCCCATTTGTTTTGCAGATAACGGCCATATAATAAGTATGCTCCACCGAGCACAACAATGGCTATTACCATCATTAAGATTCCACTCATATTATTACCTCTTTCTTTTGTTTATCTTAATTTTATTTATATATTATGTTTACTCTTTTTTTAGCAAATTTCAATAAATATTTTATACATAATTTATTTTTTATTTCTATAATTTTTGTTTAATTTACCAATCGGTTATAATAGGTATTCATTCTCTTTATGCTGTCTTTGTCTCAGCGGCTTCTTCTGCCTTTTTAGCAGCCATTTTGTCCTTTAATGCAAAGGCTCCGGCAAGCAGTGTGCCTGAGATTGAATGCCATGTACATGACACTGCACAGATGATGGCTGATTCAGGTGTTGAAGCAAACTGTGCTGTAGTGGTAGCAAGGTTTGTGGCAAGACCTGCATTCTGCATACCAACCTCGATAGAGATGGTTCTCTTCTTGGCTGTGTTCATGCCTACCAGCTTTCCTGCACCGTATCCAAGCAGATATCCAAGTCCGTTATGTAACAGAACTGCCGCAAAAATTACTACTCCTGATGTAAAGAACTTTGAGCCCTGTGATGATACAACACCACCTACAACGAATGCCAGGCCAAGCACCGCAATACCCGGCATGACCTTCTGAGCCTCGGCAAATGCCTTTTTCTTTCCAAGCAGGTAGTTGAGTAAAAATCCAACCGCTACAGGAAAGATTACAGTCTCAATGATTGACACAAACATCGGAAGCGCCTTGATTGAGACATGTGTTCCGCTTGCAAGAAATGATACCAGAAGCGGTGTCATAAATGGTGAGAGCAATGTGGAAACTGTTGTCATTCCAACTGAGAATGCCACATCACCACCGCAGAGGTATGACATAATGTTTGAAGAAACACCACCGGGACAGCAGCCTACGAGGATAAGTCCAAGTGCGATTCCGTCAGGCAGATTCAATGCCTTTGAGATACCAAATGCGAGAAACGGCATGATAAGATACTGTGCGATTGCACCTACACATATATCAAATGGTCTCTGTGCAAGTATCTTGAAATCCTGTGTCGTAAGTGTAAGTCCCATACTAAACATGATGATTCCGATAATGATTGACTGACATGTGAACTTGTTGGATACCGGATCCACAAACAGCATCTGATTTACCCAGGCCATCAGATTCGGAACCAGAAATGTGACTACGGCGATTGCTATGACAACTATCGATGTGTAGTCTGATAAAAATTTACTTACTTTTTGTAATGCTTTCATTGTAAGCCTCCTTAACATTTTTCTGCTCACTAAAACTCTTTTATGGAATTAAAAAATCCCTTTCCAGATTGACATAATCTGAAAAGGGACGAAATAATCCGCGTTACCACCCTGATTCCACAGTGTATTACTGTGACACTCTGCATACCAGCATATGCTTTCCATATAACGGTGGACACCGGCGAGGTTTACAGACACACTTAATGCTTTCAGCCCGCTTCTTAGAGAGGATATTCCAATCTGACCATTACCTGTTCGCACCGCCCACAGGCTCTCTGAAAATAAATACAAATCGGACCTTGTTCTCATCAACGAATTTTGGTGAACATATTTATTTAAATCTTGCTTTGTATTATAGCCCTCTGACACTATATGTCAAGAGAATGATACAAATTTGTACTATAACATTTATTTATAGTTTTTATTCATGCGCTTTATTTTATTTATTCGTAATCTTTGTTGTTATACTCATCATTCCATGACTGCTGTTGTGATGTACCGTAGGAATTTTGAGCATCCCCGCCCTGTGCTGTGCCATACGGATTCTGACCATACTGCTGGTTTGCTCCGTTTCCGTACATGTTCTGGCCGTACTGCTGATTTGTGCCATTTCCGTACATGTTCTGGCCATACTGCTGATTTGCCCCGTTTCCGTACATGTTCTGGCCGTACTGCTGGTTTGCTCCGTTTCCGTACATGTTCTGACCGTACTGCTGATTTGCTCCGTTTCCGTACATGTTCTGACCATACTGCTGACCGTATCCGTTTGAACCGTATGGATTATAGTAGTTATTATTACTATTGTATCCAGCTCCCACATAAACAATGTTTTTGTTGAAGGCAATAATACAGATAAAAATCACATTGAGGAATATAAGTCCGCAGGCAAATCCTGCTCCCTTGCCAAACGCATGTGCCAGTCCGACACAGCAGAGGATATTCATAACCAATGCCGCAATCATTGCTGCAATAATCAGAATAACCGCAAATATCAGCATGCCCATGTGAGCCCCGATACGGTTTCCGGCATATCCATAGGTAGAATCATAATACGACCCCATATAACTGGATGTCATAACGGAAAGTCCTGAGGCAATAATCTCATACATCAATAAAATACATCCTGCTATACTTGCGATACTTGCCACAAGATATCCCCAGAACAGCTTCTGTTTCCCTGCAATCCTGAATTTTACATATGAGCTGTAAAACGGTACAATGGCCGCCCAGCCGTGCTCTCCTGCCTTTGCATACATAATCCATGATGCAACAATTGTCAGTACCATAACTGCCAGATTGATAAACGACTTAAAGCCGTCAATCATACTCATAATAGTATAATATGTGCTCATTTTTTCTCCCTTTCATAACCAAAGTTTGTTTGTTATTCAAAGTATACATCACCACAGGTCAGAGTGCAATAATTAAAAAGCTTTTGGAGCTTGTATAATTCACTCATTTTAAGATTCTAACAATACTCCTTTATATATTCACCAAAATATGGAAGTGCAAGTGAGATATAGCCCTGTCTGGAATTTAATATACCTCTTTTTATAAGACGATCCCTGTACATAGAGTAGCTTCCTGACTTCTCTCCCATAAGCTTAAGCACTTCTTCACGCTTGTATTCTTCCTTTTCTGTCAAAAGTCCTGCAAGAAACCTGTCCATTTCAGTCATCTCTTCCCATATTTTTTCATAAGAATATGCAAACAATTCAGCTTTGAGTTTTGGTAAAATATCTTCTAACAACTCATCCAACTTTTTCTTAAAATACAACACTCCCAATTCCTGAAATGCATATGCGTATCCTTTTGTAATTTTCGCCATTTCACGAGCCTCATTACTGTCAATATCCAGCTTACTCTTATACATTTCAGTCATTCGTATCATATTAAGAGGCTCCGTTTTAACTGTTGCCGCTCTTCTGAAAAATGTAAGATTTTTGACATTGCTCAATTCCTGTATATTTTCATACAAGCCTGTACACACAAAATAAACCGGATACCCTGCTCTGAGCCATCTGCCATATTCAGACGCAAATTTTATCATCTCTTCGGACTTTGAAACCTCATCTATTCCTATAAGTATCTTCTTCCCCTTTTTCTGTGCAGCCTGTATCATTGTCTCAACTTCTACACCGATATCAAAGAAATTATTATTGTTTTCTGCCGTATAGCCGATTCCACCACCTGTTCCCATCACTGTTGCAGAGAGGTTTATCCCTGTTGTTTTCTTATCCTGTGAACCAAAACCGGCCTTTACAAGCATTGCCGCTATCTGTCCCAGTATATCTCTTGCAGGATTTACATCAAAAACAAGCCAGTTTATATATCTGCTTTCATTGGTTCTTAATTCTTCCTCCACCTTTGCAAGTATAACGGTTTTACCGGAGCCTCTGACACCGGTTATCTTATATACCGACTCCGACGGATTATCGTAAATAAAGTTTTCCAGTATCTCCTCTGTTTTCTCTGTATGGATATATGTGTATTCCGGAGTCTTACTGAAGGTTGTAGTAAATGGATTCTGCATAAATTCACCTCAATTTATTATATGAAATTCAAAACTATTTATATTTTTTTATACTTTCTATTGCTCTTTATAGTTTTTTATAAATCTTTATACTTTTTCTTTTATTTTATACTTTTTTATACTTTTTTGCAATAGTTCTTCCGACCTGTATATACCGTTAAAGGAATCACCGCTTTTTGCACCCTTGACAAACCCCTTCTTAAACAGCTATAATATCGTCAATTGAAGCACAATTACATTTCAACAGGCTTTGATGGGAACAAGTACATTTCTGCAATACTTACAGAGAGCTGCCGGCAGGTGAGAGGCGCAAGGAAACAGATCTGGAATACATCCCGGAGCTTTGCACCGAACGTCATACCGGATGATTAAATATCCCCGGTTCGATTAATAAGCCGCAACGTATTGGCACACGTTATAGTGCCGGAGTGTTAGCAGAATCGGCTATTTTCACTATATAATATATGTCGAACACTGTGTGACAACTCACGGAGGCATTCCTGTGCGAGCAGGATGCAAATTAAGGTGGTAACGCGAGAAATCCCCCTCGTCCTTAAATGGATGAGGGGGATATTTTATTGTTCAGAATACAAATTCAACTTATCAGGAGGAAAATCATGACAATTTATGACGAATTAGTTGCCCGCGGTCTTATCGCGCAGGTAACAGACGAAAAAGAAATCAAAGAGCTTATAAACAATGGAAAGGCTACCTTCTACATCGGCTTTGATCCTACAGCAGACAGCCTTCACGTTGGACACTTCATGGCTCTTTGCCTTATGAAGAGACTTCAGATGGCTGGAAACAAGCCTATCGTGCTTATCGGTGGAGGTACAGCACAGATCGGTGATCCATCAGGACGTACAGATATGCGCCAGATGATGACAACAGAGACTATCAACCACAACGTAGAGTGCTTCAAGAAACAGATGAGCCGCTTCATCGACTTTGGCGAGGGAAAAGCTATCATGGTAAACAACGCTGACTGGCTGATGGACTTAAACTACGTGGATGTGCTCCGCGAGGTTGGTGCTCATTTCTCAGTAAACCGTATGCTTACAGCTGAGTGCTACAAGCAGCGTATGGAAAAAGGTCTTTCCTTCCTTGAGTTTAACTACATGATCATGCAGAGCTACGATTTCTACACACTTTTCCAGAAATACGGCTGCAACATGGAGTTCGGTGGAGATGACCAGTGGAGCAACATGCTCGGTGGAACAGAGCTTATCAGACGTAAGCTTGGAAAAGACGCATACGCTATGACAATCAATCTGCTCCTAAACTCTGAGGGCAAGAAGATGGGCAAGACACAGTCAGGTGCAGTATGGCTTGATCCTAACAAGACAACACCTTTCGAGTTCTTCCAGTACTGGAGAAACGTTTCTGATGCCGATGTTCTTAAATGTATCAGAATGCTCACCTTCCTTCCTCTCGAAGAGATTGACAAGATGGAAAGCTGGGAGGGCGCACAGCTCAATGAAGCTAAGGAAATTCTGGCATTCGAGCTTACAAAGCTTGTTCACGGTGAGGAGGAAGCCGCAAAGGCTAAAGAGGCAAGCCATGCTCTTTTCGCAGGTGGAGCCAACAATGCAAATATGCCTACAGTTACCGTTACAGCTGAGGACTTCCCTGACGGAGAGCTTGATATCATCTCTGTTCTCGTAAAAGCAGGACTTTGCGATTCAAGAGGAGACGGCCGCAGAAATATCCAGCAGGGCGGTGTTTCCGTTGCAGATGAGAAGGTAACTGATATCTCTACCAAATACACTCTCGACGATTTCAAGGGCGAGGGTCTCATTATCAGACGTGGTAAAAAGAAATTTGCCAAGGTTGTAGCTGAATAGACAGAGAATCCCCGGTAGTAACTACCGGGGATTTTTACTTTCAGCCATATTTTATTTTGAAAATTCATTTGCAGGAAATTCATATGGCACAAATTTACTGCTGCATGTAACTGTATACTCCGTTTCTCCCGAAACCGTTTTTTGTTCTGTGCCAACACCCTCTCCACAAATCCAGTATGAATCATCATTTTTATTCTTTAGCATAATATCCCCACACTAAATTAGCATAGTGTACAATAGCCATATGTTGATAGCTGACAGGCCTTGGGTAGCTGTAATCCATAAAACTTCTAAAACAGCTCCCCTAACCCAGCGAAACAGAATGGCTTATTATCCATCATTTATATATATTAAACCCTACTTTTTCCTCATCTTCCCTTGACTTCTCATTAATAAGTTAATATAATTTATCTAATTGATACATCAACGCTTTAAAGCGCTGACAAAAGGAGGAATTATCATGAAAAAGAGATCTAAAATTTTAGCTTCACTTGTTCTTGCAGGAACAATGGTTCTTGGACTTGCCGGATGTGGAGATTCCGGTTCAGCAAACGGTGGCACACAGTCAGGTAAGAACTCAGATGCCAAATATCATGTAGGTATCTGCCAGCTCGTACAGCACGAGGCTCTCGATGCCGCTACAAAGGGCTTTGAGGATGCATTAAAGGACAAGCTCGGAGACGATGTCTCATTTGACGAGCAGAACGCCGCAGGAGATGCTTCTACATGCTCTACAATCTGCACCACGTTCGTCACAAACGACTATGACCTTATCCTTGGAAATGCAACAGCAGCTCTTCAGGCCGCTTCAGCAGCCACAGACTCTATTCCGATTCTCGGAACATCTATCACAGACTACGCTACAGCTCTTGATATGTCAGACTGGTCAGGCACTACAGGAAAAAATATTTCAGGTACTACAGACCTCGCTCCACTCGATGAGCAGGCTAAATGCATCAAGGAGCTCTTCCCGGATGCAAAGAACATCGGTATCATCTACTGCTCATCTGAGCCAAACAGTATCTACCAGTCAACAACTATTACCAAATACCTTGAGGACGAGGGATACACTGTAAAAGAGTACACCTTCTCTGATTCAAATGATGTTGCTGCAGTAACACAGAGCGCATGTGATGCATCTGATGCAATCTACATCCCAACTGACAACACTGCTGCTTCATGTACAGAGGCTATCAACAATGTAGCTTCACAGGCTAAGAAACCTATCTTCGCCGGCGAGGAAGGAATCGCTAAGGGCTGTGGTGTGGCAACACTTTCTATCAGCTACTATGACCTTGGATACACAACAGGTGAGATGGCTTACGATATCCTTGTAAATGGTACAGACGTCAAAACTATGGAGGTTAAGAGCGCTCCTAAGTTCACTAAGGAGTACCTTCCGGACCGCGCCAAGGAGCTTGGAATCACAGTTCCGGACGGCTATGAGGAAATCTCAGCTGAATAAACAGCTGCACTATGGAGGTATTTAATAAAATGATTCTAATGAATTATTTTGCAACCTTAAATCCGGTTGCATTCACCAATGCCCTTCCGGGCAATATAGCCCAGGGTCTGATATGGGGCATCATGGCACTCGGTGTTTATATCACCTTCAGACTGCTGGACTTCGCAGATCTGACGGTTGATGGCTCATTTGCAACAGGTGGTGCCGTAACCGTTATGATGACGATTAACGGCTACAATATCTGGGTTTCACTGCTTTGTGCATGTATTGCCGGTCTGCTCGCAGGACTCTGCACAGGTCTCTTACATACAAAGCTCGGCATTCCTCCGATTCTGGCAGGAATCCTTACACAGATAGCTCTCTATTCTATCAACTTAAATATCATGCAGCGCCACGCCAACCAGGCACTTAGCGCAGATAAATATAATCTGGTGCTTTCATCACGTAATCTGACACATGCGATAATTGTCGGTGTGATTTTCTCTGTTGTAATTATCGCGGTGCTTTACTGGTATTTCGGAACAGAGCAAGGCTCTGCTATCCGTGCCACAGGCTGCAACCCTGCAATGAGCAAGGCTCAGGGTATCAACATCGACAACATGAAGCTCATCGGTCTTGCGCTTTCAAATGCAATTGTAGCGCTCTCAGGCGGCCTGCTTTCACAGTACTCAGGCTTTTCCGATGTAAACATGGGCCGTGGTGGAATCGTCATCGGTCTTGCCGCCGTTATCATCGGTGAGGTGCTCGGCGATGCAATCCTCGGAAAGCACATGAATTTCATGGGAAAGCTTATCTTTGTCATATTTGGTGGAATTGTTTACTACATTGTAATCGGAATTGTTCTGTGGCTGCAGATGCCAAGTGATGACTTAAAGCTCTTCACTGCAATCATCGTGGCAATTTTCCTTGCAGTGCCTTACCTGAAGGGCAAGAGCAAGGCCTCCTTTAAAAAGGCCGGCAAACGCTCTGCCGCAGCACTTAACACAAAGGAGGGCAAATAAATGCTAGAGATTAGAAACGTACATAAAACCTTCAATCCGGGCACAATCAATGAAAAGCATGCCCTTAATGGTGTAAACCTAAAGCTTGAAGAGGGCGATTTCGTCACTGTTATCGGTGGAAACGGTGCCGGAAAATCGACCATGCTCAATGCCGTTGCAGGCACATGGCCTGTGGACGATGGTTCAATTCTCATCGATGGAGTGGATGTCACAGGACTTCCTGAGTTCAAGCGTGCATCATTTCTGGGACGTGTGTTCCAGGATCCAATGACAGGAACTACCGCAACCATGCAGATTGATGAAAACCTCGCACTTGCAGCGCGCCGCGGAAAGCGCCGTGATCTTGGCTGGGGCATCACAAAGGCTGAAAAGGAGCATTTCCACGAGCTTTTAAAGGAGCTTGATCTGGGACTCGAGGATCGAATGACCTCAAAGGTTGGTCTGCTCTCAGGTGGACAGCGTCAGGCTGTTACACTGCTCATGGCTTCACTCCAGAAGCCGAAGGTGCTGCTTTTGGATGAGCACACCGCTGCCCTCGACCCTAAGACAGCCGCAAAGGTGCTCACTCTCACAGACAAAATCATCAAGGAGAACAGCCTGACAGCCATGATGGTCACACACAACATGCGTGATGCCATCGCTCACGGCAACAGACTCATCATGATGAATAACGGACAGGTTGTCCTTAATATCTCAGGCGAGGAAAAGAAAAACCTCACTGTGGAGGATCTGCTCATGAAGTTTGAGGAGGTTTCCGGCGAGGAATTTGCTTCTGATAAGGCTTTGCTTGGATAGACATATCTATATAATAATAAAAAAATTTGCAGCTCAATACACGAGCTGCAATTTTTTGTTATATACTTTTTATATGAGTTCTCCCACCGGCTTAATCATATCAGCCTTGATAAAGCCCTTTATGATCAGATACTGCTCTATCGTTTTCACACAGTTTTCCACACCGACACGCTCACTGTTTAGTGTCAGGTCGTAGTTCACCGGATTGGTCCAGTAGTTTCCGTGTGTATAGTACTTGTAATAATCTGCCCTGAACTTATCTGTTCTCTCAATCGTGGCATTAGCCACCTCCGGTGTCACACCCATATTGGCTATGGTACGCTCCACACAGAATGCACGCGGTGCCTCAATGTATATGCTCACTACATTTGGGCGGTTCTTTAATACATAGTCGGCACATTTTCCTACTATGACGCAGGATTCCTTGTCTGCAAGCTCGTTGATAATCTGGCTCTGATACTCAAAGAGCCTGTCATCTGATTTGAACTTCTCATTTCTTGATATATATCCCTTTGCTCTTGGAAGCCCTCGCAAAAAGCTCGTAAATCCGCCCTCTTCACGCAGCTTCTCATTTACCTCCTGAAACACATTCTCGTCAAGTCCGCTCAGCTGGCTTGCAAGAGTCAGAATACGGTTCTCATAACAGTGTATTCCAAGCTCTTTTGCAAGCTGTGATGCTATTGCTTTTCCGCCTGTTCCAAATCCTCTGGCAAAGGTTACTACAAAATTATCCATTTATCATTTCCTCCTTCTGAATGCCAACCATATCTAGCCAGCCAGATATCTGCTTAAGAATTCTCTTGTTCTTGGATTCTTAGGATTTGTAAACAGCTCTGACGGTGCTGCATCCTCTGCCACATATCCTGAGTCCATGAAAATAGTTCTTGTAGAAACATCTCTGGCAAATGCCATCTCATGTGTGACGATTATCATCGTAAGTCCGGTTCTTGCGAGGTCCTTCATGACATTTAGCACCTCTCCGACCATCTCAGGGTCAAGCGCCGAGGTAGGCTCATCAAACAAAAGCACCTCCGGGTTCATACAAAGCGACCTGGCAATGGCAACTCGCTGCTTCTGTCCTCCTGATAGCTGCGATGGCTTTGCATTGATATAAGGAGCCATGCCGACTGCCTTCAGATGCGTGATTGCCCTGTCAAAGGCCTCCTGCTTTGGGAGATGAAGCACCCTTCTTGTACAAAGCATACAGTTCTGGAGCACTGTCATATTGTTGAACAAATTGAAGGACTGGAACACCATTCCCACCTTTGAACGGTAATCATTGATATCCTTTTGTACATTTCTGACCTCTTTATCGTGATATAAAATCTTTCCTGAGGTCTGCTTCTCAAGCTTGTTGATGCACCTAAGCAGTGTTGATTTTCCCGAACCTGAGGAACCCACAATACAGATGACCTCGCCGGAATGCACATCAATATCAATCTTTCTAAGTACCTCATGATCACCAAATGATTTGCTTAAATCCTTAATTGAAATTACTGTCTCACTCATATTGTGCCTCCTATTCATTGTCCATGTACTCAACTGCGAGTGCATAGTCTGTCCTGCCCTGCAGCTTCTTTTCAATCAGCTTGAAGAGCTTATCAAATACAAAGCAAAGTACAAAGTAAATTACCGCGATGACCAGATATGACTCAAAGTACTTGTAGTAGTTTCCACCGACTGTCTTGGCAGCCATGAAAAGCTCCTGCACAGCGATAACATTGAGTACTGATGTCATCTTCAGATTTAAAAGGAATGTATTTGCCATCTCAGGAATGATATTCTTGAATGCCTGCGGCAAAACTACATATAGCATTGTCTTAAACGGTGACATTCCCATGGCCCATGCGCCCTCGCGCTGTCCCATATCTATTGATCCGATTCCTGCTCTGACTGTCTCTCCCATGTAGGCACCTGTATTTAATACAGTTACGAGAATACCTGCAAATACAGGTGTCAGGTTTTCATAGCCCATCTGACGTATTCCATAGTACACAATCATCGCCTGAACTATCATTGGTGTGTCCCTGAATACTTCAACATAAACTGTAAATATCACCTTTACTATACGGATAAGGACCTTTTTTACGATGTTGTCGCCATCGTTAAGCTTTACATCATTTACTATGCCTACGATATATCCCAATACGAAGCCAAGCAATGTACCAACTACCGATATGTACAGCGTAAGCCAGGTTCCTTTGATAAACATGCTTGAATATTTCTGCGCCAGAAATACCATCCATTCTAACGAATTACTTGGATTACTTATCATCATACTGCTACCTCACTTTTATCTCTCTAATCCCCAGCTTACGCCGGTTTATCAGACTATTGTGGGATGATGCGATATAACATCATCCCACAGTCTTTCATCTTTTCGTGAATCAGATAAATCTCTAACAACTAGTTGGCTGCCGGCTGCTGTGTCAGAACCTGATCCATCAGCTCATCCATCTTTGCCTTGTCATTCCAGCCGATTGCATTCATGGCATCCTGGATTTTATCTCTGAGTACTGTATCATCCTTTCTTGTTGCGATACATACATTTACCATTTCATCATCACCTGTGAATGTATCATTCTCATCCAGCTCGATAATCTGTAAATCATCATTTGTCAGTGCTGCTGACTCTGCTGTCGGGACATCGATTACACATACATCTGCGCTGCCGTTTGATATTGCGAGGAAGCACTCTGATGTAGTCTCAAAGTTTCCTGACTGCTCAGCACCCTTTATCTGGTCTAAAAGTGGAATCCAGCCTGTTCCAAGCTGTGTCGTTACTTTGCAGCCTGTATCTGCGAGATCTGAAAGACCCTTTACAGTTGAATACTTGCCGCCCTTTTTTACAACAATACAGTTGTTTCTATAGTAATAAGGCTCTGTGAATGCGTATGACGCTTCTCTTTCCTTTGTCTTGCCCATACCGGCGATGATACAGTCATAATCTCCTGCATCGAGTGAGATACCGATTGATGACCACTCAACCTTATGTACCTCAAGGTCCATTCCCATCTGGTCTGCAAGCTTCTGTGCCACTGCTACATCGTAGCCGTATGCATAGTAATCAGAGCCTGCTATCTTGACTGCCTTGCTGCCGTCCGGTGTGGTATCTGTATCCTGTGTCCAGTTGAATGGAGCATATGCACATTCCATACCAACCTTTAAAACCTTCTTTGATGAGCTGTCTGCCGCTGAGCTATCTGAAGCAGCTCCTCCTGATGACGAACCACATCCAAACAATGTTGTCACTGCCATTACACCTGTCAATATCAATGCTGCAAATCTCTTACTTCTCTTCATCATAAGCTTTTCCTCCTTGATTATTGAAATACGAAAAGGCGCCGGAGTTTTTCTCCAGCGCCTTTGCTTAGTTCGTATAATAAACTTAATGAAGCAGCTTTGCAATGTTAATTTTGCACAATTTGTTTGTGCATTTTTACAGTAACTAATTAAACATAAGCCTTTTTACAAGAATACAATTAACTACATCCAGATATTCCATCGAGTCATCAAGGCTGATTTCCAGTATTTCTTCTATCTTTTTCAGACGGTATTGCAGGGAATTACGATGAACGTACATCATCTGTGCCGTTTTTTGGACATTAAAACCACACATATAATAATTGAGCAGCGTATCTATGAGAAACGAGCCGTTTGCATTGTCATACATCTCAAGCCGCTTTAACTTCTCGTTGCAATAATCCATGATTTCCTGCTGATTGCCACTGTTGAACATATACTTGTATATGCCCATGGAGCTGGCGCTGATTACCTTCTTGTTGGTCGGATTGGGTAAAATATCCTTTTTGGGGATGAGATTTTTCGCCTCCTGATAGCTCTTGCCAAAATCCGCAGGCTTCCTGTATGCAGCACCGAGTATGCATGTGCTGTGAATGAGCCCTGCAAATGGTGCACGACTGTCTAAATCCCCAAGTATCCTTTCAATCTGACGCTCCGTCTCCATATCCTTTGTCTCCTCAAAAAGAAGCACAAATTTGTTCAAAAACCTCATATACATAGGCTTTTTCTTCATATGGATAACCTCGCGGTTCAGGCAGTCGGTATAGTATGTATATGTGTGCTCATCCTGCTCCAGATTCACTCCGTATTTGCGGTCTATCACGATGATTCCCACCCTGTACGGTCTATCAAAGGTCAGACCAAGCTGTGCAGAAATCTTCTCGATATACTTATCATTTACCTCATATCCAAAAAGCAGATTGTACAGGTAGTCCCCGGTCCTTTTATTATCCACACTGGTCTCTAAAAGCAGCTCTCCGACGCTCTGCGCAATATCTACAAAAGTAGCTCTCTCCCACCGGATATAAAACAACGGCAGCTTGAGCTCATCAGCCTTGTCCTTCATCCTCTGTGGTGCCTCTTCCCTGTCCTCCACAACCGAAATCGCAAAGCCAGATATCCCCAGCTCATTCAGCTCAACCATGGCATCATATGCCTCGTCCATGGAAAATCTCTTGTAATCTACCACAAGCAGCGCAAAGTTACCCGGATTCATATGATCCTTATAAGGCTTTGTCTGCACCAGATACGTCCATGACACTATCCTATCAAGCCCTGCTGCTCCCGCCACAAGCTCCATTCCGTCCATTTGTAAATTGTTAACATCCCTGCATGAAATCATCTGCGTCTCCCTGATATCATTAGGCTTCGGTAATTATCCCAAACCGTTTCACATTACTTATATCCACAGCCGCTTCGCCCCGGCATATCCTCTCCGTGCACATACCTGGCATTGAACTCCATATTTATCTCACGAAGCTCCTTCTTTCCGTCAATATAGTCCTGATACATCTCGGCAAGCCCCGACATGCAGCCATCGCATGTAGCCTCGATATTGCCAAGCGACTCAGCCACAATTGCCTCGCGTTCCTCTTTTGTTGTCTCACTGATTAAATATCCCATTTCGTATGCTTCCTTTTCGTATAATGCATAAAAATTTCCGGAATTTCTGACCAATTCACATATTAAAAGCCCAGATTCTCATCCACAAGAATAATCTGGAAACGTCCCTTCACCCTTGAGAAGCGTGTGGTCAGAATCTGACAGCAGATACACTGCGGACTCTTGCAGTCAAAGCAGGTGCCGTTCTTGGAGCATGGTGTGTCGATGCCAAAGCGCTGTGCATTGATAGGCGCTGCCTCATTTCTCGCACGGCTCATAGCGTCTGCCTCAGTCTTTACGACCTTGTTCATGCCTACTATAAGAAGCACATGTTTTGGTCCGTAAGCATATGCCGCTACGCGGTTTGCATTTCCGTCAATATTGATAAATACGCCATCCTCGCTCATAGCATTGACACTTCCAAGGAAATAATCCGATGTAAATGCCTTTAACGCTATCTCCTGCTTCTCCTCCTGCGTAGACACCTTGTCCCTGTCATAAAACTTATATTCTCCGTTTGAGAGGGCCTCATACAGACCACACTCCTTCACCGATGTGGCACCGCCCATATTGATTGAACTGCCCTTTGGAATCAGCTCCAGTGCCTTCTTAACAGCCTCTTCCTTTGTCTCGACATAATATGCCTCCATGTTGCGCGACTCAAGCGCAGCCACAAGGCGCTTTCCCAGTAATTCGTTTCTCATTTTTCTTACGTCCATAGTGTAAACCTCATTTCATGCTTATTGCCAATTCCCATTTGTGCAATTAGCTTTATTAATTGTTGTTATTATACTACTTCACAGGGGGTGTCTGCAATTTATTCGGGAATAAATGATGGTACTTTTCATTCTAATAGAAAAAAGTGTACAACAAAAAGAGCTCTTTCGAGCTCTTCCTGCTTTGTACAACATTAAATTGTAGATGATTACTGTAAGAGTGAAAGTACACCCTGGTTAGACTGATTAGCCTGTGCAAGCATAGACTGTCCAGCCTGAGCAAGAATGTTGTTCTTGCTGTAGTTAACCATCTCTTCAGCCATATCTGTATCACGGATACGAGACTCAGCTGATGTGGTATTCTCAACTACGTTGTCGAGGTTATTGATTGTGTGCTCAAGACGGTTCTGAACTGCTCCGAGTGCTGATCTCTGTGAAGAAACCTGAGAAATAGCATCTGCGATAGCATCAATTGAATATGTAGCGCTCTGCTCTGTGCTAACATTAATTCCCTTGATTCCAAGTCCTGCTGAACTCATTGCATCGATATCAACAGTAATCTTATTTGTAGAATCAGCATCAGCTCCTACATGAAGATTGAATGATAATGTATCTGCAACTGTTGCATGTCCTTTTTGAATTTCAAACTCTACTGTTCCATCAGCTGCTGCTGTACCAGCTGTAACTGTTGATTTTCCATCTACTGCACCAATGTCATTAGCTGCTTTAAGCTGCTCTATTACTTTCTCGGTAGCCTTCGTAACACTTATTGAAGATGCCTTTGTTGTATCAACAGCTGTAACTTTCTTTGCTGCATCAGCTGGTGTTAAATTAACTGAGGTACCAGCTTTTATCTTTGCTGCTATTGTTTCTGCTTCAAGCTTATTTGCAGTTGCATCAACAGCTCCACCCTTAGCAACTACAGTATATGTTGTCCCATCGATTTCAACTGTTTTATTTGCAGCTAAAGCCTTTACTGATGCCTGTAAATCCGTTACACCACTTCCATCTGCATAAACATCATAATCAGTACCACCTATTTTCAGGCTTTCTCCAGCTTTAATCTTCATTGAGAATGTTGCTGTTTTATCTCCATCAGCAAGTGTACCAGCAAATCCTGCATCATGAGCTTTCATGTATTTATCAGTTGTACCATTCTGACCTTTTAATAAGTATGTCTCATTAAATTTTGTTGTCTCTGATACACGATCAATTTCTGTTGATAACTGATCAATCTCATCCTGAATTGCCTGACGGTCTGTTGAAGAGTTTGTTCCGTTTGCAGACTGTGTTGCAAGCTCATTCATTCTCTGAAGCATTGAGTGAACTTCTGTGAGGGCACCTTCTGCTGTCTGTACAGCTGAAACGCCATCCTCTGCATTTGTTGAAGCTCTGTCAAGACCCTTAATCTGCTTTCTCATCTTCTCAGAAATTGTAAGTCCAGCTGCATCATCTGCTGCACGATTGATTCTGTAGCCTGATGAAAGTTTCTCTGTGCTCTTTGACTGTGCGCTTGTTGTTACGTTGAGCATTCTGTTGGCATTTGCTGCCTG
>ULSL01060885.1_pt1 | contig 23722 bp, 20 predicted proteins | sample 1956321 | NCBI WGS metagenome assembly ULSL01 (sample SAMEA4835707, study PRJEB28245) | human gut metagenome | biome: gut microbiome; material: fecal sample | place: Denmark | collected 2008
AGCATATCGCACCAAAAAGAAACAACGGAGGTTTGAAATGTCTACTAATAAAGATAAAATCATACAGTTCATCAAAGATGAAACTTCAAAGTGTATACAAAATAATTCTTATACCTTTGAAAAATGTAATGCACTCATCATATCCATGGAGCTTTTTCTTGACCGTTCTAATGTATCAAGAACCTTAAACGAATTGCACCGTACCGGAATACTGATCAAAAAAAACGGACGCCCTACGAGTTATATCTCGAAAGACGTCCTTCATAATAAATTTCCATTTGCATCTTTTCCTGATGTTCTTTTAAAGAATGCAAAAATTGAAGACTATATCAGTCAGCCTTCAAATCCGATTCAGCAAAGTGCCACAAAATCTTTTTCAATCATCGGTAGTCAGAAAGGTGGCTCTTTATATGATCTGATGAATCAGGCACTTCCTGTTTTATACCTTCCAAAGAATTTTTTTAAAATCATCATTTTGAAAGGTTCTTTTGGCACTGGTAAAAAATATTTTCTAAGGCAAATGTTAGATCGTGCAAAGCAGATGAATCTCATTCCTCAAAAATCCGATATCTGCTTTTTGGAATTTCCTGAGATTATTCCTGATTTCTATCATTTGACCCAAAAACTTGATACCCTAGATCATTGTTACATTTTAAATATTGTGCTTTCTTCTACTCATTTTCAGCAAGAAAAACTTTCTCCCTTTGTAAATTTGTTAGCAACTTATTATGAAAACAAAGTAGAAATACCTTTGATTGCTTTGACTGTATCTGAAAAATTTGATCCCTCCATTTTGCAGACACTTAGCCCTGTGATCTTGAATTTTCCATCCCTTGATGAAAGGTCTGAAACAGAAGTTCTGCAATTGACCCTGTCCATGATCCAACAGGAATCTATCCGCCTTGCAAAAAACATTTCGATCTCTGTTGAATTTTTACGGACACTTTCTGCAAATATTCATAACTGCCACCAAATGGAACAGGAAATTTTATTTGCCGTCAGCAAAAGTTTGTTTTCATCTTATACAAAAGGAGAAGTAAACACCCTGTATCTCGAACCTGGATTTTTATCGGAATCTTGTAACGTTGACCAGAAAATTTCCAGTTCCTATGTATTGCAGCATTTTCCAGATACGATCACATTAAATTATCAACAGCCTTACGATTTTGCGAATGATTTTTCTACACTTTCATTCAATTCATCTGCAGAAAATGAGTCTAATTATGAATTATCCGATTACTTTACACGTAATTTTACCTTATGCAATGAAGCTGACTTAAAAGATGTTACAGGTTCTTATTCTGAAGACTGGCTTCTATCAAGCATCCGCCAACTTTTTACAAAGTCTGTTTATTATGTCGATCCTGCTTTGACAGATAATTTATGTCTGCATATTTCTTCTGTTTTTAATGGCAGTTTTAATATCAAAAAAATGACGCTACCAGAAGTAACTTATACGATTCCGCTCGTTCAAAAACTGCTGGCTCTGGCAAATGAAAATCATTTAACAATTTCCAAAACACAGGAAAAATATTTATCGATTCTTCTGCATTATTGTGAAAATCTATTGAATGACTTTCATATCCCGATCATTATTGCCTCACGCCATCAGATGATCATGAATAATTACAGCAATATTTTTAACCTTCATTATAACCGCCGCCTGATATATTCGTTTGCAATACCTGAAACATCTAATGAAAAGGAATCTTCTTATTTATCACGTTTATATCAGTTCGCCTTAAAGATCAATCGTGGACAGGGAGTTCTGATCTTATCTGATGATGATTTAAAAAGCCAGATTTCCAGCTACTTTTTTCCAAAAACCAAGCTGGTTTCTTACTGTATTCCTCTTCATTCATTTTTGATCCTGCGTGCGATCATTGATTTAATATCAAATGAAAAAGCAACAGTATTTTCTATTATTCCGAACCTTTTAATCAAACAACAGGATACTTTTTCTGTTTTAAAAGATACTACTTTGAAGAGTTATACTTTACGATCTGCCGATGAAAATCTATTATTTGTCCGCAAACTGATGCCGGGACTGGATTCCGTTCATATCAATGAATATTTCTATTCTGCATTAAAACAAATATTGAATGAGCTTGAAATTGAGATGACAAACAGCCGGATCCTGAATTTCTTATTTCATGGAAATTGCCTGCTCTTTCAGAGAAAATATCGAATGAATTTTTATGATAATATTGCTGATATTCATTTGAATATTGATCCTGATCTTTTTGATCTTTTGAAAAATTGTATTGAACATATTCCTGAACTGGCAAAATATGAATTTACAAAAAAAGAATTTTATGTTTTATATCAGGCCCTTGTATATGGTGGATTTTAAATTCTTATAAGTGTAAACTGTATAAAAGTCTTATAATGAAAAAAGAACTTTGTTTTTGCAAAGTTCTTTTTTCGTCGTATGTTAAATATTACAGTAAAGATTTATATAATCCAATAATATCCTCAACGCTTGCATCCTTAGGGTTTCCAGGTGCACATGCATCTGCATAAGCGGATTCTGCTAAGAACTGGATATCTTCTTCTTTCACGATTTCTTTTAAGTCTGCTGGTATTCCGACATCTGCTGATAATTTTTTAACCGCATCAACGGCTGCTTTTCTGTATTCTTCCTGTGTCATATCTTCGACACCTTCTACACCCATTGCTTTTGCGATGTATTTGTATTTATCTCCTGTTGCATCTGCGTTGTATTCCATAACAGTTGGAAGTAAGATCGCATTCGCTACTCCATGAGGTGTGTCATAAACTGCACCTAAAGCATGAGCCATAGAATGTACGATTCCAAGTCCTACATTTGAGAATCCCATTCCTGCAATGTACTGTCCCATTGCCATTCCTTCTCTTCCTTCTGGTGTATTTTCAACAGCTCCTCTTAAGTTGTCAGAGATCAGTTCGATGGCTTTGATATGGAACATATCTGTCATTTCCCAAGCTGCTTTTGTTGTGTATCCTTCGATGGCATGTGTTAATGCATCCATACCTGTTGCTGCTGTTAATCCTTTCGGCATAGAAGACATCATTTCTGGGTCGATCACTGCGATCACTGGAATATCATGAGGGTCTACGCATACGAATTTACGTTTCTTTTCAACGTCTGTGATAACGTAGTTGATCGTTACTTCTGCAGCTGTTCCGGCTGTTGTTGGAACTGCGATGATTGGTACGCAAGGTTTCTTAGTATCTGCAACTCCCTCTAAGCTTCTCACATCTTCAAATTCTGGGTTGTTAATGATGATTCCAACAGCTTTTGCTGTATCCATAGAAGATCCACCACCAATAGCGATCAGGTAATCAGCTCCTGCTGCTTTAAATGCTGCAACTCCTGTCTGTACGTTTTCTATCGTTGGATTTGGTTTGATCTGTGAATATACTTCATATGCAAGTCCTGCATTATCTAATACATCTGTTACCTTCTTTGTAACTCCGAATTTTACAAGATCTGGATCAGAACAAACAAATGCTTTTTTGAATCCACGTTTTGTTACTTCTGTTGCGATCTCCTGAATTGCTCCTGCTCCGTGATAAGATGTTTCATTTAATACGATACGATTTACCATTTTGTACACTCCTTTTATATTGACATTTTTTTAACTATCTTCAGTATAAAATTGTTTTTTCACAAATACAAGTTACACATTTGGCAAAATGTAAAAAATGTTACACTTCATCAAAAGTGTAACATTTTGTTATCTTTATATATCTTTGAACAGATCATATAGCTTTGGAGGCATTGCATCGATCAGCTGATCTGCAAGCTGTTCCGGCGACATCTTCATCCCTGTTGTCGCCCATTCTACAGTCATGGCAATTGAACCTCGGCAATACATTCTCAACAAGAATTCTAATTCTTCTGGAATTTTATCAACTCCCTGTTTGTGAATGATATCACAATAGAATTGATAAATGCACTGATAATCATACTCCATCAGACAGTTCTGACTCTCGCTCGAAAAAGCTGCTGCGAAAAATTGTCCTTCACCTTTGATGAATTCAAATTTCTTGAGCAACCCTTCTCTTAATGTCAGACTGATACCCATCTGTTTAAACGACATCTGAGCCAATACATCAAAATACCAATTGATCAGATCATATTTATCCTTAAAATGCCGATAAAAGGTTGGACGAGTTACATCGCACTGATCTACGATCTGTTTCACTGTAATCTTATCTACTGGCGTATGCACCAACAACTCTTTCATTGCATTTGCTAATTTATATTTCATTTTCTCTGATACATCCATCTCGTCCCACCTTCTTTCATATGTGGTTTTATTGTACCTTATTTGACACAATTTATAAAGGCAAAAAAGGCTATTATCTGCTTTTGTCTCCAAATAACAACCTTTTTTATCTATTATCAAGAAGTTTCATGTTTAATAAGAGGCATTTCCTCTTTGACCACAAAGTGCTTCGAATTCTTTTAATTTGTTTTTTGCCTGCTGGGAGACATTTCTTGGAACCTGAATCTGAACAACTGCGTATTGATCTCCCTTCTGAGATGGATTCTTCATAAGCGGCATTCCTTTTCCACGCAGTCTGATCTTAGATCCTGACTGAGTTCCTTCTTTGATCTTACAGATAACATTTCCATATAATGTCTTGATCACTGCTTCACCTCCACAAACGGCTGTGCTAAATGGAACATTGATCGTTGTATACACATCATTTCCTTTTCGCTCAAATCCTTGTTTCTCACCGACTGTTACTTTCAGGAATAAATCACCTGCTTCACCGCCTCCGATTCCTGGATTTCCTTTTCCTCTTAAGCGGACACTTTTTCCTGTATCAATTCCGGCTGGTATATGAACCTGTAATGACTGCATCGCACCATTTTGATCTTGCAAATGAATGACTTTATCGCAGCCCGTAACCGCTTCATCAAAACTAATAGAGATATCTGCGTGTGCGTCGGAACCTTTCTGTCTGAAGGATCCACTTCCGAATCCACCACCTCCAAATCCATCAGAAGAGCCAAAACCTCCTTGATGGAAACTGCTTCGATGGAATCCTTTGTTGTTTCTTCCGCCACCGAACATACTTCCAAAGATGTCACCAAAGATATCATCGCCATCTCCACCTTCAAAGTGGAATTCCTGATATCCTCCATGAGCACCACCATAGTTTTGGTAATTCTTATAGAACTCAGATTCTGCTCCGGTTCCGTCAAAGGCAGCATGACCATATTGATCATATAATTTTCTCTTCTCTGGATCACTTAATATATTATAAGCATCGGTCGCTTCTTTGAATTTCTGTTCTGCTGTTTTATCTCCGGGATTCATATCTGGATGATATTTCTTTGCCAGTTTCCGATATGCTTTCTTGATCGTTTTTTCATCTGCAGTTTTACTGATTCCAAGAACTTCATATAAATCACGTTTTGCTGCCATTTCGTTTCACCTTCTTTTCCTTTCATTCTCAAATAGATAGAAAGATTCCCCGGGAATCTGATCATCCCGGGGAAAGTTCTTTTATCCTTCAATCGTTACGAATTTCTTTTCTTCTACTTTCTTTTCCGGAGCTTTCTTCGGAATATCCAGCATCAGAATACCATTCTCGTATTTACCGTGGATATCTTTCTCTGTGATATCTTTGCCAACATAGAAGCTTCTGCTCATGTTTCCTGCGTAACGTTCACGGCGGATATATTTACCTTCTTTATCTTTCTCATCTTTATCTAATCCTTTTGCTGCACTGATCGTTAAATATCCGTCTTTCAGTTCAGCTGTAATCTCATCCTTCTTAAATCCTGGAAGGTCGATCGCTACTTCGTAGTTTCCGTCTTTTTCCTTCACATCAGTCTTCATTAAGTTCTTTGCGTGTTTACCATACAGTTCTTTATCAATATCTGGGAAAGAAAAATCCATCCAGTCGTCGTTAAATAAGTTTCCTCCAAAAATACTAGGCATCATCATCATAAGTCATCTCTCCTTTTTCTTTATAATAATGTTTGGGCGTGTCAGGGTAATTCCTGACACTTGCCTTTTATGTGAAGCATATTGAGAAGTTCTCAATATGACTTGTTGTATCTTATGGAGCCTTCGGTTCTTTGGCTTCTCTCTTAAGCCCTTCCCTCTTGCTCTAGTTGTACTATAACACCTATTATTAGCACTGTCAAGTGTTGAGTGCTAATTTTTTTGAAAATTTTTTAAGCCATAATATTTTCGCATTTGACAATCATTTTTCTATGTTATTGGATTTGACTGTACGATGGTTCTTGTATCAGCGGTTACTTGTCTTGCTGTTTTACATAACCTTGGAAGTGTTGGTATCGGTACGATCATTGCTGCTGTTTTGGCTGGTACTGTTGTTGGTATCATCACAAAGGCATTTGGAAAACAGCGTGATAAGATTCTTGGAAAGACAGATGAAGATTTAAGATGCAAAGAAAGGCACACAAACATTGATTATTATGTTTGTATGCCTTTCTTTATTGTATCCCCAAAATTAAATTGCTCTCAATTTTCGGGAATAAATTGTTCTATCTCAGAAAACATTTCATTATCCCAAATCAGCCATCTTTTAAATGCAGCAAACGCCGCACTATCTCTAAGCTCTTTTTTCAGAAGATATCCTATATCTTCTTTCTCTTCCTTGTCTTCTGTCTCCTGGTATTCTCTAACATACTCTTTAAAATTTGAAAGATTTTGTCGTAATGTTTTTCTTATGATCTGTGCTTCTATCTTCTTTTGAGGTGTTGTTCCATAGTATGCAGCTTCTAATAAAGCAATTGTATTCTTTACATCTTCTCGTTCTTCCCCAACGGATGTAAATTCTAATTTTTCATCCGTTCCAAAATAACCCCTTTTACGAAATGCTATCATTTTTTCTACTGGTTCTTTTGTACAATCTAGAATTGGTTCATACTTATCTGATTTGATATTATTACAGTGTGCACAGCTCCAAAATAAGTTTTTCCAATCATATTTTAAAGTTTTATCTCCACGGTGTGGAACCAGATGTTCAATCTGATAAGAAGTTACTGCTTTATTTTCGCAAATATAACATTTTCCATGAAATATTTCTTTTAATGCCTGATTTACACTTTCAATATTATAGGAACTTTCATTTTCACTGGCTTTTTGCAAATCTGCAATCGCCTGTTTTGTTTTCTCTGTTTCCTTTCTTTCAATTTTAATCATTGGCTTTTCTTCTCCGTTCAATATCCTCAAATCTTTCCTTGGCAACCCCTGAAAGTTCTGTAGATATATTCTTAAACTTTATTCTTATTTCCGCTCGTTCGGCACGTTCATCTTCTGTCAAATCATTTCTAAGACAAAGTTCTTCATATCGATTCAGGCTGTTTTTTAATTCATCTGAATAAGCATCTGCCTCAAAATATCCCTCTGCAAGATCATCAGACGAAAATCCTGATAAATTATCTAACTCTACCTGTCGTTCAAGATCATATGCCTTTGCATTTGAGATTGAATTCAAAATATATGGGGAGTGTGTTGTCACAATAAATTGAATTCTAGGGAAAAATTTTGTTAAAAATGGAAAGATTTTTTTCTGTAATTCAATATGCAAATGTGTTTCCAATTCATCAATCAGTACAATCCCCTGATAATCATATTCGCTGATTTTATCTTCTAACAGCCAATTTTTATCCATTCTTAAAATCAGATCAGATACTATATAGATCACGGATGAATATCCATCTGATAATTCATTAAAACTGAATGGTTCTCGTCCATTTTGCCGGATTTTAAAATCATATTTCTTGTAATCATATTCTATATGGATTGATTCTTCATCTAACAAAATCTGCAATGCTGAATCAAATCGGTCAAACCATTGCTGAATTTTATCTGCTGTCGTTTGATCGCCTTCATTTCTTGCGTATGCCTGCTGGGTTTTTAGATGGACCATGTATTTTAGCAAAATATTACCTGCAGATTTATCAATGCCATACGTATTTTCTAGCGTAATATTCTCTACACCATTAGGACGCATAAATTGTGCTTTTCTTTCAGATGGAAAATATGCTGTTATAAATTTGCCTTGATCATACAACATCTCTAGTCCATCATACTGGTTTAAGTTTACCTGAACACCATCACTATATCTCTGTAAATATCCTGTCCACAGTTTAACATCTTGATCTATTTTGTATTTCTCATTCTCGCTAGATGCAGACAAAGCTTGTTTTTTAGCTTCTCTTATCCACATAGGATATTCTTCAAAAATTTGACTCAATCGTTCATCATTAATCGCTTTCAAAAATTTTTCTATCTTCAGCAACAACGAAGTTTTTCCTGAACCATTCTTCCCTGTCAGGAGAAGATTCTGCCGTTTATCAGAACTTAATTCTATTTTTATATTTGACAAATGATATAATTTGTCTATATTAATTTCTCTAATAAAATATTCCTGCACTTTAAATCCTCCGATTTTTAAGCTTTTATATGTCACTTATTATTATACACTATTTTTCTACAAATTTTACCTCACATTCATAATCTTCCAATAATCGGCAACAACCGATTCATATCAATCGGTTTCGTTGCATCATACCCATTCATCACCAGCATCTGGATATCCATCAAGATCATATCATAGTAATCATTTGATGCTTTCTCTAACATCTCAACGCAGATCACTCCATTTTCTGCATGCTCGATCTCAAGACTTTCTTCGCTGAGAAGTTCCATCGCAATCTCTGCGTATAATTCATTATCTTCTGCTAATAAAATTCGTTTCCCACAAAGATTTTCCTTATCTATCTGTTCTTCCGCTCGTTTCGGCATTGCTTCTTCTTTCTGGGCAATTCTGCATGGAATCCTTACGGTAAATGTCGTTCCTTCGCCCAGCTTACTATCTACTGCGATCGAACCACTCATCATATCAACCAGTTTTTTCACGATTCCCATACCAAGTCCACTTCCATTGATGCCGCTGATTGTTCTCAATCCTTGCCAGTTCCAGAATATTATCAATGATCGATAACATATTCTGTCCCATCTGGATCTTTGATCGGATAACATGCCGTAAAAATATGTCCCCATGTTGTATCTATGATCTTCTGGGAATATATCGTTTTCCCTGAAAGTGCCTGATTAATATATGGAATCATCTCTTTTTCAATGGATGTCCCAGGGTATGCGAAATCAGATGCGCCCAGATCAAGCCCATCTACCAAATAGATCAGATTTCCATCTTTATTCCGTTTTGCTGTATACAAATATCTTGTAGAATTTAAACTTCGTAATTGATTCAGATTCTTTTGTAATTTCTGATACCGATCCGTTTTCATATCAGATTTCGCGTTTATATTCTCAAAATCTTCTTTGGTCAATTTATCTGTTATAACTTTATGGATCGCATCTGAACAATCACTGTCTCTTTGTACTTCTGCTTTTAATGTACTCTCGCTGTAATTCTTCTGTAAGATTAATGTATACACGGCGATTAATAGCACAGATATCAGAAATAAAATTGCAAATTTCCCTAAATATTTATGATTCTCATTTTGTGGATTATCTCCCATAATAACCTCCACGAAAAAGCAGTTCCCCAACCGTTTTTCGTTCTTATTTGATCTTTATTTACACCCTTTTTTATTATACCTTAGGATGTAAATAACCGTCAATCGAGGGATCGGTTTCAGAGATATTTTTTCATGTATTTTTATCCATTTTTTCGCATTATCCCTGACAATATTCCACAAATTTCTCCATTTCTTTTGTCATATATTTATTTGCATGATAAAACACTTGTCGATACATTGTAATATCAATATCTTTCACATCTAATTTTGCGATCTTTCCTTCTTCAATATCCTTTTCTACAACAAATAATGGGAGATAAGAAAGCCCTTTTCCTGTCTTTAGCATCTTCTTGATAAACGCAGTATCACTGCATTCAAGTACTGGCGATAATGTCTGTTTATGCAGAGCTAATTCCTGTTCTAATGCCTGTCTGTAGTTTGCATTTCGTTCTGTTAGATAAAACGGTGCATTTAAGATTTCCTCAACCTCTATATTCTTTTTCCCTGCTAACTTATAATTTGGTGCAGACACAAAGATCACAGGCTCCGCTTTTTCCATGACTTTCACCCAGTTTTTATTCCATCTTGGTGTGTCCAGAATATAAATGACATCGAGTTCATTGTGTTCCATCTTCTGGATCAGGCGTTCTGGAGAACCAATCGTGATCTGAATTCTAACCTGTGGATGTTCTTTCCGAAACCGCTGTACGATTTCCTGCAATTTGACAGTGCAGAGTGATTCAATCGTTCCGATATGTAATGGATTTTTTAACTCTGCAGTATCATTCATTGCATCTTTTGCCTTGTGCATTTCATCAATGATCTTATTTGCATGTATTAAAAATTCTTTTCCTTTCGGTGTGAGTATCACTTTTTTTCCTGTACGGTCAAATAACCGCACTCCCAATTCTGTTTCTAACTGACGGATCTGTACTGTCACGGCAGATTGCGAATAACCTAGTAATTCTGCGGTTTTTGAGAAATTCTTCACTTGTGCTATCTGCATAAATGTCTGTATCTGACGGAATTCCATTTTTTCTCCTTTGTACTATTATGAATAATTTTCAATGTTATCATTAAATCTATGAATTTGATTCATCTATACGTGGATGATACAATACAAACATAAAGACGTCAAACATTTTTTGTGCACATTAAACAAACTACGATGATATGTGATTATGCTTTTAGAGGAGTAATTAAAAATGGAAAAGAAAAAATTTAAACTTGGTCTGGTACCAAAACTCATTATTGCCATCATTATTGGTATCCTGTTTGGACAGTTCCTTCCAACTGGATTCTGCCGCTTTGTTGTAACACTGTCTGGATTCTTCAGTACCTACTTAAAATTCATCATTCCACTGATGATCCTTGCTTATGTAACTATGGGAATCGCTGATCTGTCACAGGGTGCTGGACAGCTGCTTTTAATTACCGTTGCTCTTGCTTATGGTTCAACTTTACTTGCTGGTACAGCTTCTTACCTTGTATCATCCAATCTGTTCCCACACTTTATGACTTCTGGGGCATTAGATCAGATTGCTGCGACTGCTGATGCGTCACTGAAACCTTATTTTTCACTGACGATCACACCGCTGTTTGATACATTATCTGCTGTTGTTCTTGCTTTCATTTTAGGATTATGCTTATCCACAATGAAAGGTAAAGAGATTGGAAACAGCCTTTACAACGGAATGAGCGATTTCTCAACGATCATCGATAAAGTCCTTCACAAAACGATCATTCCTTTATTGCCATTGTATATCTGTGGTACATTTACTGATATGACGAAATCAGGGAAAACATTTGCAATCCTTGGAATCTTATGGAAAGTATTCCTTGTAGTGATCATCATGCACTTTGTATGTATCACGATCCAGTTTATAATTGCAGGTTCTGTCAGCAAAAAGAATCCTTTCTCTCTTATTAAAAATCAGGTTCCTGGTTATACTACAGCTTTAGGAACTCAGTCTTCTGCTGCTACAATTCCTGTCAATCTGGAATGTGCAAAAAATGACGGTGTCAGTGCTCAGATCCGTAACTTTGTAGTGCCTCTTTGTGCCAATATCCACATGGCAGGTTCTATGATCACGATCACAGCATGTGCAACTGCTGTATGTTTGATGAATCAGTTACCGATCAGCCTTGCAACTGTTATTCCATTTATTATGACACTTGGTGTTGCAATGGTCGCTTCTCCTGGAGCTCCAGGTGGATCTATCATGACTGCATTGCCTTTCCTTTACATGGTATTTGGTACAACAGCAGGAGATACAAACGGACCAATCTGTGCTTTAATGGTTGCACTTTATATCACACAGGATTCTTTCGGAACTGCATGTAACATTTCCGGAGATAATGCGATTGGAATCGTCGTAGATTCTATTTACAAGAAATTTATTTTAAAAGAAGATACAGTGGAGGCTTAATTTATGTCTTTTATCAGTGCATTTGATGTTATGGGACCAAATATGATCGGTCCTTCAAGCTCCCACACAGCTGGGGCTGCAAGGATTGCATTTCTCGCAAGAAAAATGTTAAATAGTACACTGAAAAAAGTTCAGTTTACACTCTATGGATCTTTTGCAAAAACCTATCATGGACACGGAACGGATCGTGCCTTATTAGGTGGAATCATGGGATTTGGAACCGACGATATGAGAATCCGCGATTCTTTCGAGATTGCAAAAGACATTGGACTTGATTTCTCTTTTGTACCAAATGAAATAGAAACTGATATCCATCCAAATACAGTGGATATCTTAATGACAAATGAAAACGGAAATCACATCTTGATCCGTGGGGAATCTTTAGGCGGTGGAAAAGCCAGAATTTGCCGTATCAATGATGTAGAAGTTGATTTTACCGGGGAATACAGTACCTTGATCGTGATCCAGAAAGATAAACCTGGCGTTGTTACTTATATCACAAAATGTCTGAGTGATCAGGATGTTAATATCGCTTTTATGCGTCTTTTCAGAGAATCTAAAGGAAATACAGCTTATTCTATCGTTGAATCCGATGGTCTTCTTCCTGAAAACATCGCAGAGGAGATTAGGAAAAGCCCAAATGTCTCAGATGTTATGATCATTCAGCTGTAGAAAGGAGACTGAAATATTATGGATTTTAAAAACGCAAATGAATTGCTTGATTTATGTAAAAAACATGATCTTCCAATCTCCGAAGTGATGAGACAGCGTGAGATCATAGAAGGGGAAAAAGAAGCTGATACGGTTCATGATGCAATGGCAAGAGTTCTTGAGATCATGAAAAATGCTGCTTTTACTCCGATCAAAGAACCGGTTCGTTCCATGGGTGGACTGATCGGTGGCGAGGCAAAGAAGATTGCTTCCCGGTATCATTCTGGAATTGGAATCTGTGGTGATCTGTTAGAAAAAAGTATGATCTATGCGATGGCGACTCTTGAGACGAATGCATCCATGGGGTTGATCGTAGCATCCCCAACCGCAGGGTCTGCCGGAATCGTTCCTGGACTTTTACTTGGACTTCAGGAAGTTCATAAATTAGATGATGAACAGATCATTCAGGCACTGTTTAATGCCAGTGCGATCGGATATCTTGCTATGAGAAATGCAACGGTTGCAGGTGCTGTCGGCGGGTGTCAGGCGGAAGTCGGTGTTGCTTCTGCGATGGCTGCTTCTGCCATTGTCGAACTGCTTGGCGGTGATCCAGAACAATGTCTTGGAGCTGCCTCTACCGTTTTAATGAATATGTTAGGTCTTGTTTGTGACCCCGTTGGCGGGTTGGTGGAATATCCATGCCAGAACCGTAATGCCGCAGGTGTTGCAAATGCGATCATCGCAGCTGAGATTTCTTTATCTGGAATCCATCAGCTCATCCCGTTTGACGAAATGTTGAATGCAATGTATATCGTTGGTAAACGACTGCCAGCTGAACTAAGAGAAACCGCCCAGGGAGGCTGCGCTGCAACTCCTTCTGCATGTGCTGCATGCGGAGGTTGTGCGTAAAAATTCCTTCAGAACACATTTTTAAATAGTAGGTAATAAATCAATCTCTTTTTTGCCTCTTTTGGGTGTTTTCATATATTGGTATCTAAAAGAGTGTCTGCATCACTTAATGATGCAGACACTCTTTATTTACTATATCTTAAGCATCCGATATCCAATACCTATATGTGTCTGTATATACTGCATGCCATCTTTATCTGGCTGTAATTTCTTCCGTAATGTTGCCATAAACACTCTAAGTGATGCAACATCATTTTCCAGTGAACTGCCCCAGATCTGTTGCGTAATATAAGTGTGAGTCAATACTTTTCCAACATTATGAGACAGCAAACATAATAATTTATATTCGATTGGTGTTAAATGCAATTCTTTATCTTTTAAATATGTAGATCCTGCTGTATAGTCGATCTTTAACTCTCCATTTACAAAGACTGCTTGTTCTTGTTCCTCGCCTGACTGGATCAATGCTAATCGGCGCTGTGTAACCCTGATCCTTGCAAGCAGTTCATCAACTGAAAATGGTTTTGTGATATAATCATCTGCTCCTGCATCCAGTGCTTCTATTTTATCTACATCTTCACTTCTTGCACTGATAACGATAATTGGTACGTTAGACCATGTTCTTACTTTTTTGATCACATCCACACCTTCCATATCAGGCAATCCAAGATCTAATAAAATGATCTCTGGTTTATGAGAAGATGCCTCTAAAATAGCTGAACTTCCATTCTCTGCTGTAATATATTTATAATCATGTGTTTTTAATGTTGTCACGATCAGATTACGGATTGGCCGGTCATCCTCCACGACTAAAATTAATGCTTTATTCATTTAATGTAACCTCACTTAATGGCAGTGTGAAAGAAAAAATACAACCATGTGGTGTATTGTCCTCCAACACCAGTTTCCCGTTATGCACCTCTATGATCGAACGGCAAAGTGCCAAACCTAAACCAAGACTTCGATGGCTGTCTGCGATCGTATTTTTCCCTGTATAAAACATTTCAAATATATGCGGCTTCATTTCATCACAAATTCCAGGGCCGTTATCTTCTACTTGAATCTTTGCTTTTCCATTTTCATTCATGGCACAAATGCGGATTGTAGATCCTTTCGGTGTATATTTAATTGCATTATCGACCAGATTGATCAACACTTGCAGGATCAGCCGCACATCCATACGTGCAAGTATCAATTCATCGCATTCTGTAACGATCTGATACTCTTCATGTTTCCTGCTGATATGCCGTAATGATTCCGCGATCACCTCATCTAATAATTGATCTGTAAATTTCAGTTTTAATCTTCCATCATTTAATCTTGTGATCGATAATAAATTTTCAACGATATTGATCAGCCATTCTGAATCATCATAAATATCTGTATAAATCTGATGTTTTGTTATATCATCAAGACGTTCTCCACTATTTAACAACATGTCTGCATTCCCAGAAATGGAACAAAGTGGTGTCCTTAGATCATGTGAGATCGCACGAAGCAGATCTGCTCTTAACTGTTCATTTTTGGCAAGAACAGAAATTTTTTCTTTCTCCATGATATTCTTTTTATTTTCCATGGCAAGTGCACATTCATTGATCACAGAAAGTAAGATACTATATTCGAAGGAATCTAATGTATATTCGTCAACTGGTATTGCGATCACACCATACACATTATCCTCAATACAAATGGCAAGGTATAGACACTGTGCATCTTTAAAACGTTCGGTCGTTGCTCCAGCACGCTGCTTGTTTTCATACACCCATTTTGCGATCTCCTGCTCCCTGCTTGTCAATAAATCTTCTGTCTGTTCTTTCTTTTTATTCGAAAATATATATGGTGCTGACAATTCATCGTCTTCCACAACATATGCTACAATACTGCGGTCTAATAATTTGATAAGCTGTGTACATGTAATACTTAAAATATCCGTATCGTTTTTTTCTTTTTGAAGTAACCGGTCTGTGTCAAATAAAATCTGTGTACGAAATGCAGATTGTGCTGAAAGCCTTGCATGTGTTTTTAATTTTGCTGCAAGTGTTCCAGTAATGACAGAAGATATTAACATGATCACAAAAGTTACCGGATATCCAACTGCATATGTCTGAAATGACATTCTTGGTTCCGTAAGGAAAAAGCAGAACAAAAATACACTTAAGACAGAACCTCCAATGCTGTATAAATATCCATCTGTAAGGATTGACGTTAATAAAACACCCAAAATATAAATTGTAACGATGTTTGTATCTGTAAATTGAAGTTTCTGGATGAATAGACCGATCAACGTACAAACTGCAAATATAAATAATGTCAATAAACTGTCTTTCATCGTAGGCTTTCCTACATAAACCGCTCCATGCGGTTTTCGATAATTATCTAAGTTCATCGCATCTGGAATAATGTGGATATCAATATCAGGAACAGCCTCGATCAACTTCTCTGTTAATGTCTGTTTGCTGAAAAAATGATTTCTCTTTGCACTGCTTTGTCCGATCACGATTTTTGTGACATTTGATAAATGTGCATATTCCGCGATCTGTACCGGAACATTTTCCCCATGTGTCATTACGATTTCCGCACCAGATTCCTTTGCAAATTGTACATGAGCTTCCAGTCTTCTTTTGTCCGATTCCCTTTCTCTTTTCCCTGTCTGTACATACAATGCCGTAAAACGTGCCCTCATATCTCTTGCCATTTTTGCTGCTGTACGTATGATCTTTTCATTCGACGGTGAAGAAGAAAGACAAACAAGAATGTGTTCGTTTTCTTTGTTCAGCTCTACAAATTCTCCTGTGCTCATCTTGGCCCCCTTTCCTTATCGGATGCATTATATCATGATCGTCAATAATAATCCATAAACACATCAATCATCATCATCATCTTGCTCCCTGTCAATTACTTTCCGATTTTCTCCAAGAAAATAATTTACTTTTTTCAAAAAGAATAACACAAATGCAAACATCAGTATTACCGCCAATGCTAAAATGAAATCTGACATAAGCTCTCACCTCTTTTTCATGACATCAGATACAAAAACACTTTTTGATCGCTTTATATTCTCCTAATACCAATAATGTAACATCTTCCTTAAAACAGGTATCCGCAGATATCGCCATACTTACTTTTCCATCATCTTTTACTGCCATAATGTTAATATCATATTTTTTTCTAATATCAAGTTTTCCCACTGTCTTTCCGATCCATTCCTTCGGAACCTCTACCTCAAAGATCGCATGTGAGGCATCGACTTCCATATAATCAAGAATATGATCATCGGTATAACGGATCGTTGCCCATTTTGCCACCATTTTTTCTGGATAAACTACCTTATCGGCTCCATTTCGTAAGAGGAATTTTTCCTGTACATCTCGTTCAGCTCTGGAAATAACCATTTTGCCTCCAAGTTCTTTTAACAGACAGGTGGTTTCCAACGAATTTTGAAAATTCCCACCGATCGTAACAAAACAGATATCATAATTCGCAATCCCCAGAGATTTTAAAAATTCCTCATTCGTACTGTCCCCAATCTGTGCATTCGTAACATATGGAAGTGCATCATTCACTCTTTCCTCATCCAGATCAACTGCCATGATCTCATGTCCAAGCTGACTTGACTGTATCGCTATATGTTTTCCAAAACGTCCAAGTCCGATCAATAAAATATTCTTCATCATCAATTCCCTCTTTCTTTTATCCCACTATGATCTTATCAAGTGGTAGTCTTGCTTTTCGTTTATTTTTATCTGAAAATACTGCATAGATCAGCGTCAAACCGCCAACACGTCCCAGATACATCAGTATGATCAAAATGATCTGTGACAGAATATGAAGTTTTGGTGTGATTCCTAATGTCAAACCTACGGTTCCAACTGCAGATGCTGCTTCAAACAGACAGCTTGAAAGCGGCAGTCCCTCATACACACTGATCGTCATTCCACCTGCAAAAAACAAGATAAAATACATCATTGCAATCGTTGTTGCATTTTTTATCACACTAACATCGATTCTTCTTCCAAATGCTGTCACATCATCACAACTTTGAAAGGTCGCCAGTACATTTAAAAGTAACAGAGCAAATGTTGTTGTTTTCATACCTCCTGCTGTAGAACTTGGTGAACCTCCGATCAACATCAATAAAATCATCATTGCCTTTGATGCTCCTGTCAGCATCGAAAGATCTGTCGTATTAAATCCTGCAGTTCTCGGTGTCACAGCTTGAAACAATGATGCAAGCAACCGGTGAATCCCTGATAGATTTCCATAATCCTGAAAGAAAAAGAAAACAGCTGGTAACAAGATCAGACATAATGTTGTAGTTAGAATAACCTTACTCTGCATATGGTAATGCTTAAAATGAAATTTATGGAGATAAATGTCTTCCCATGTAAAAAATCCAATTCCACCAATGATGATCAGTAACATGATCACAATGTTGATCACTGGATTTACCGCATATGATGTCAATGATACAAATGGATGCCATTTTGTTCCAAGAAGATCAAATCCTGCATTACAAAAGGCTGATACAGAATGAAAGATCGACATCCAGATTCCCCGTAATCCAAAATCATGACAGAAAACAGGCATCATGAATAACGCACCGATCAATTCGATCAATAAAGTTCCTTTTAAAATAAAACTCATCAATCGAACGATCCCTCCTACTTTTGGTGCAGAGATCGCATTTTGCATCGTGCTTCGCTGCATAATCGATATTTTTCTTCCTGATAATATAAATACGGCTGTTGCTGTTGTTATAACTCCCAGACCTCCGATCTGTATCAGAAACATGATCACTGTCTGTCCAAAAGCAGACCAGTAACTTCCAGTATCCACGACTGCAAGCCCTGTCACACATACTGCAGAAGTTGACGTAAATAATGCTTTATGAAATGGTGTTATGATTCCCTGAACCGATGAAATTGGCAGCATCAGGATCAATGCTCCAAAAAGGATCACTCCTGCGAACCCTAATATGATCACCTGAAATGATGTTAAATGTCTTTTTTTATAAATCTTCCATGGCATATATGATCTTACCTCTTTTTCAAATTATTTTATGACTTTTTGATCTTATCATTATTATATCTTTTATGATAAAAAGATAGTGTAAGGATATGTTCTCTTGTATTAAGATTGTATAAAGAAAAAAGGAGCATAATATGATTTCAAGAAAGAATCCTGCTTTACAGGATTCTCCGCCTGCGGCGGGTCGCTTCTGCCTCTGGGATTTCGTAAAAATATCTGTAAAATATAAAATCCATGAGAACACGATTTTTTGGTTTGTTGTTCTCATGGATTTTATTGTTTCTTATTTTTTCAAGTATTCTTCAATCATACATTCATGCTTCTTTTCTTTTTTACTATAATTAATTCCCACAAGCAAAATATTACCTGCATATTTTTGAATAGAATCTGGATATTTTTTATCCTTAATCTGTTGCAATGCACTAACAGCACTCTTATTCCACTTCAATTCCACAACAAGTGCCGGATAATCATTTCGATATTCTGTTTTTGGAATAAACACAAAATCTGCGAACCCACGTCCTGTAGGAAATTCCCTGACCGGTTTAAAATAATACTGCATTGCACTCAAATAAGCTAATGCCAATACACTGCTGAGTGAATTTTCATTGTTATATTGAATTGCTGAAACATATTCCTCATGGATCTTCTCAATCTGAGCTGCAACTATTTCTCCATCCATATCCAAAGTTGCATCCAGTAAATCCTCTGATTCTTGCTGAAATTTCAGCATTTCATTCCATTCTTTTCTTTTTGTTGCACGAATCAGTTCTTGTCTTATCTCTTCATTCGGTACAAATGCCATCCTATTAACACTTGAATATGCTAAGTATCCCATATGAATCAAATATGTTAAAACGTCATCTTTATTTACAATATTCTCAACGTCATTTTGGAATGACCCAACATCTACTTCAACAGATGCTCCCGACACCATTTCAATAATTGCGGTCTTCAATCCATCAAAATCCATATTGATCAATGGAACAATCGAATCATAGGAAGCTGTTCCTGACCAATAACTTTGGAAGTTTCCATCCGCCATCAAGTTTACAACTGCATTGGGATTATAGACATGATATTTTCCTAACTGATATCCATCATACCAACGTTTGACTTCTGTAAAATCCTTCTTATATGTCTCACAAAGTGCTTTTACTTCATCTTCTGTAAAACCGATGTAAGAAGCTAAACATCCTGCATTCAACATGGAATATTCTCGGAAATTGTTAAGTGCTGATTGTGTTTTTTCTTTCTTGATCGGCAAGATGCCTGTAAGATAAGCAAGTTGAATATATTTCGTTGGTTCTGTTCCCTTAAACATACCTCTTAGGAATCGGATATACTCATCCTGCACCTTTTTGTTCGCTGATTCATCTCTGATCAGCACATCCCATTCATCAATGATAATGATAAATTTCTGTCCTGTCTTATCCTTAACCAGAGAAAGTGCATCTGGCAAAGATACCACTTCTTGACGTAAAATCTCTGGATAAACTTCACGCAATTCATCCAGCACAACTCTTGTTATATATGGCACAACATTATCCGCATCTTCGCAATTTATCAAAAACCATTGTACATCAATATGAATCACGTCATATTTATTCAAATGTTTCTTAAAATCTTCTGATTGTCCTATCTCAAGATCAGAAAACATCTTTTCTGATTCTGCTCCCTTACTGTAATATGCTGCAAGCATATTCGCTGCATATGATTTTCCAAAACGTCTTGGGCGGCTATTACAAATATACGCATCTGTAGAATCCAGAACTTCATTCATACATACGATCAATCCTGTTTTATCTACATAAATTCTGGAATTAAGTGCTGCTTGAAATGCACTATTATCTGGATTAACAAATCTGCCCATATTTTATACCTCTCCAATTCCTTTTACCTGTTTTTAATATTTCTCTATTTTACACACGTGTTCTTTTGTTTTCTTATCATAATTAATACCTACTAACAGCATATTATTCTGATATTCTTCCAAACTCTCAAAATATTTCTTCTCTTTCATCTGCTTGATCGCACTTTCCGCACTCTTATCCCATTTTAATTCAACTACCAATGCCGGTTTCTCTGCAAATTGTTTTTTCGGAATAAAGACCAAATCTGCAAATCCTTTTCCACCTGCCAGTTCTCTGTGAATGGTATAAAAATTCCTTGCTGCATATAATGCAAGTGAAATCGTATAACTCAATGCATTTTCATCATTATACTGGATATGTGATGTCTCAAAATGTGCCTGTTCAATGGCTTTCGATACCTGTTCTTCTCTGCCTTGCCAGATTGCATTTAATGTATCTGCAGAATCTTTTAGTGCTTTTGAAACAGATCCCCAGTCTGATACTGAAACTGTATTTACATATTCTGCCCGAATTTCACTATTTGGTATCTTGACTGTTTTTGTTTTATCATCATATGCAAGATATCCAAGATGGATCAATAATGTCAGTACATCATCTTCTGTACGAAACGTTGCCATATCATTCGTAAAACTTTCGGTATTCACCGCCACGCTTTCTCCAGCGATCATACTTAAAACATCATCTTTTAGATGCTCAAAATTCATATCAATATACATCTGTAATGCTTCAAAAGTCTCTGTCTGATTCCAGTAATTTGATATCTTTCGAAATCTCATACTATTTACAACCGATCTTGGACTATACACAGACAGTACTCCATCAAATGAATATCCATCATACCAGTTCTTAACTTCTTCCATATCCATTCCGTATTGTTCACAGAGCTTTTTGACTTCTTGTTCTGTAAACCCGACATAACATGCTAAAGGTCCCGGGGCGATCATGGAAAATTCATCAAACATATTCAGTGCCGAATGTGTTCCATATTTCTTAATCGGTAAAATTCCTGTCATGTAAGATAGATAAATACATGCCTTATCTTTTAATAAGTCCCGTAGAAAATCTAAATATTTTTCCTGTGCTTCTTTATCTTGTTTATATTCCCTAAAAATGCAATCCCATTCATCAATGATCACAACAAATGGGTACTGCATTTGTGCATAAATATCCTGCATACACTCAATCAAATCTGTATCGTCAAAATAATCAACTTCTGGATATTCCATTTTCAAATCTCTGATCACAAGCTTCTTCACACGATCGATCAATTCTTCTACATTATGACTTCGACTTAGAAATTCCTGCATATTTAAGAATATGGTATTATATTGATTCAGATATTTTTCAAAATCTTTATCTTTTGCAATTTCAAACTTTCCAAATAATTCTTTTGAATTACAACCGCGGCTGTAATAAGCTGTCAGCATATTCGCAGCCATTGACTTCCCAAATCTTCTTGGACGGCTGACACAGACATAGTTTTGTGCTGTATCTAGTACGGAATTCGTATATTTTATCATCCCTGTCTTATCTACATAAATTTCAGACTGAATCATTCTTCTGAACTTTTCATTCCCTGGATTTAGATAATTTCCCATACGATCACCTCCTTGAATCAATTTTCTATAATATGAAAAAACTTCGTGCTCTTATCTATATTGATTATGATAGCACGAAATTTTAGCCGCCTCAACTTATATTAATTACATGAAATGAAAAAACACCTGCTCATAACATACATAAAATATACGTTACGATCAAGTGTCTTTTCATACAGTGATTATATATAGAATTTCTTCTATCCTAGTTGTTTACTGCAACATGTTTTGCCTGATCTGAATTGTAAACTTCTTCATCAACCAGACCTTCAGTTGCTGCTGTGATAACGGCTGCTGTTGCTGCTCCTGTTACATTTGTCATTGTTCTTGCCATGTCAACGATCGTTGAGATTGGTGCAAATACGACAACTAATTCGATTGGTAAGCCAAGTGCTGCAAATACAGCTGTTGATGTGATCGTCGCTGTTCCTGGAACCCCAACTGTTCCAACAGATACTACTAATGTGATCAGGATCAGAAATGCATACTGTGCAATTCCGTAATGATATCCTAACATATGAACACTAAATACCGCTGTTAATGCTGGCCAGATTCCTGCACATGCTGGCATTCCAACATTGGCTCCAAGACCTGCCGTAAATGATGCTACATCTCCATCAACTCCAAGTGCTTCTTTTAACTGTCTTAATGTAACCGGGATCGTACCAACACTGCTCTGTGTCGTAAATGCTACATACTGAGCTGGTGCGATTCCTTTAAAGAATTTAACAGGACTTAATTTTGCTACAAATTTAATTAATAATCCTTCTACTCCAAATGCCTGAACTGCACATAAGATATAAGATAATACTAATGTACTTAATAATGGCAGCAATTCCGTGACACTGCTTCTTCCAACGGCTCTTGCCAAGAAAGATAATACTGCATATGGTGTAAATCCAATGATCCAGTCAATTGCCTGTCCGATCACCTGATTCCCTGCATCAATAAATGCTTTAAATGGTTTTACGGATTCATTTTCTTTGGAAATTGCATTGTAAGATAATGCAATGATGATCGCAAATACGACGATCGGAATGATCTGTCCTTCACTCCAGTTTGTTGCGAAGTTGCTTGGGAATAAGTTTACGATCGTATCAACAACAGATGGAACTTCAACTTTCTGATATCCATCAGCTACTTTGTAAGCAAATCCATCACCGACTTTTAAGATGACTGCTGCGATCACTGTAATCGTACTTGCGATCGCTGTATTTAAGATCAGATAAAAGATTGACTTTCCACCGATTTTCTTTAAATGAATGGATTCGCTTAGATTTGTGATACTTGCGATGATACTAAATAACAGCATTGGTACAACAAGTGCTGTCAATACATTGGTATAGATACGTCCGAAAATCTCAACATATGTAAAATGATTTCCAAATCCCAGACCAACTGCGATTCCAAAAACTGTTCCTAATAATGTTAAAAGTCCGAAGTCTACGCCTTTCTTATAATCTAAATAATAGATAACCGCAAACAAAACAATTGTAACTGCTAGTGCGGCAAAATCTGCTGTGTTAATGCTCATTTTGTTACACATCCTCTCTTATAGTTTTTCTTTTTCATAGTTTTCCAGTAGGAATTATTCGTATAATATCATTTCCTAGTAATACTGTCAAGAATATTTGATGCTTCTTTTTTTATACAATTGTGATTTGTTGGAATGTTTATGAAGCATAATAACATTACTTTCTGTCTGAAAAT
>ULSL01045445.1_pt1 | contig 22978 bp, 8 predicted proteins | sample 1956321 | NCBI WGS metagenome assembly ULSL01 (sample SAMEA4835707, study PRJEB28245) | human gut metagenome | biome: gut microbiome; material: fecal sample | place: Denmark | collected 2008
ATAGAATTGGGTATTGTTGGTAACAATTATCTCATTACCATTAGCATCTACATATACCCTATCAGATTCATCAGACAGTCTGTGTAGCTTCTCTCCAGAGCTATTAACTCTGTAAAGTTTAGCCCCATCCCATCTAGTCTCAATTTCTATAGGAGTTAGACGAGTGTTCTTATAAACTCTCTTATCAACTAAGTATACGTGTTTGCCGTTTAGCCTCTTCAATTCAATATCAAAATCGGCATCACTAACCTTACTTTCCCAGTTAGATAACATTCTCTTTAGGAAGAACGTATCATCATTCTTGATAGTAGATAGACTATCCCCCCTCTTCAATCCAAATCTACTTGCATAGATTTTAGGCATTATTAACTCAAATGGTTGAGTTTGAAGAGAAGACTTGTCAACTTGTACTGCCACTCCGTTAATGACTACAGTATCTAGTTTACCGTTACTTACTGCTCCAAGAGCATTTTGGAGTTCTCTTCTTAGCAGTATCTTCTCTTGAGGGTCAACAGTAGCGTATAGTGATTTAACTACATCTAAATCCCACATATTATAAAGGTTGCCCTGAACATCTCTAAATGTGAAATTATATGAGGCTAAATCTCTACCAGCAGTAATGTTTTCAACTATACGGAAGTCTTTGTCAGCTAGCCTGCTTTCCAAATCCCAATATTGTTGAGGCGTTTCTATAAACTCAGTACTGGTAATCCCATCTACCGTAATTGTATAGTACCTACCAAGCTTCAGTTCAGATAAGTTAGTTATAGGTTTAGAATTGTATAATTCTTGTAACTTTTGAATTTCTTCATCATTATTAAAAGAGTCATACATTCTATCTCCATATAACTTCCAAATCTTATGAGAGGGATTTAACACTGCAAGGCTACCATTAAATTTAAGTCTAATAGCCGCCTTAGTAAGTGTGGCAGAAATAGAAGAGAAGATTCCATTAAAAACACTAGGATTACTATATGGAATTGTACCTTCTACATTCTTATAGGTTATTAACTTACCCGCCCTAGAATCTTCTATTAGAGTATCCATAACAGCTTGCATTAGATTGCCGTCCCTACTTGTACTATTCTGGATAGATTTAACTATAGTAGATATGATTGCATCCTTGAACTTGGATGCATCTTTAGTGTCTACATACTGTTCAAATCCTTCAACATAGTCATTGATTCCGGCTTCTGATAGTGCAAACATAGCCTCATAAACTTCTCCAGCTTGTTCTGTAGTATAACCCCTCGAAGCCAAAGCATTGATTACTTGAGTCATAATTGATAAAGTAGATTCATCAGCAGTATGCTCTGCATCTAACTGAATACCAATATCATCAGTTCTAAACTTCATTGTCAAGTATGGGTTATCATCAAAATAAGCATGTTTCAGGTTTACGTTGGCTGCCCCTTGCTTAATAGCACCAGCGGTTACTACATACTGAATAGAAGACCATTTTAGAGGTTGGTACACATCTGATTGAGAGACAACTGAGTCCTTCAGTTTAATCCCCACACCGTTAACAGCTTTGACTACATTTCTTACTGAAACCTCAGACGGAATTAACCCATCTTCAGATTGTGAATAAGACTTCCATCCTCCAAACATTTGGAATAAACCAAAGTTGTTTGTAACAGGATAGAGTGTAGTTCCACTGTTCGTAACCCTAGGAGCTTCCCCTGGTTTGGGGGTAATCTCAGCAGGGAGTTGTTTCACTATAGTACCATCAGGCTCTACTTCTGACTTAATTATCATATATGTACCATCCTCTGGCATATAGGTGATACTATTAATCATGTAGAATTTACCATCTGTTCCCTTATAGTAAACGTCTTCGTAAGATATAGGATTGCCTTGGAAATCTACAAGCACATTATCATTAAATAATACTCCTTCGAATTCCCAATTCTTACTCCACATCTTCTTAACCATCCTTTGTAGGAATTTGCTGTTACTCATGGTATAGTTAGTAAGGGCGAATGTGGCAGTTTTGATAATACCTCCAGTAGCACTTCCTTCTTTATAAAAATGCACAAAAGGTTTCTTATCAGCACCTACTTTAGCCCCACCAAGAGAGTTATTCTCCAAATACATTGTTTCAGGAGATGCAAATGTACTACCATCATATTGTTTAACCCCATGCTCATCATGGTCCCCCATAGGATTATAGGTAGGAGCAGTATCATCCTCGATAACGGCAATAGTATATTCAGGTAATATTCCATTTATTAAGCCTTGGCTCATAACCTGCTTAGCAGCTGTGTCTGATACATTTCTCTTATGCTGAGCAATATACCTTGCAGCCTCCTCAACTAAATCATTAGGACTAGCTGTGGCTTTCTTCGCGGGATGATTAGCATGAGTACCTACAGTAGTTAGAACATACTCTTGACTAAGAAGATAATCTATTACATTAAATCTAGCTAAGTCAGGATGAAGTTGTAACTCACCACCTCTCATTTCTAAGAACTTAGAGAAACTAAATCCGGGACTTCCCCAATTATAAGATATTCCATTCTCAGTGTAACCTCCAATAGAATATAGGTCAGACCATTTAGTAATATCAAAAGTTTTACCAAAGTTGGTATACTTAGCTAATATTACCCGCTTAGTAGAGAATTTTATCCAATCTTTATTCTTAGCTAGGTAGGCTACTTCGGGAGTGGTAAGTGCATTACCTCTCTCATCAGTAGTTTCAATTGTAAAATCATTATCAAGTAAGTCAGTTAATAGTTCTACCTCCTTAATTCTCCAGAAGTCATCACTATTGGTTAACTTGCCAAATACCTCTTCCACATTAAGTCCAGCCCTAGTAAAATACTCAGGATTAAACCTATTAGTAAGGGATATTAGTGTTCTGTTAAATGAAAGAGTTTTACCTCCCTGGAATGATACCTCGTCTTTAATCTCCAATTCTGGACCTCTAACCACATTCTGATAAACCCTTAATACTTCTTCAAGTACCTTCCTAGAATCATTTCCATAAACGGTATTCACTTCTGCGAAATTAGTCATAGGATTAAATACAGGAATTATTCCCTTACTTGCTAATAAGGGATATTGAGTCGGGTTGTTGAACACTAGAGAACTGTCTATACTCTTAAGGGCAGAGTTTAATCTCTCCCATTCAAAGGTTATGGAGTTTATTATCTTTGTATAACAATCCCCAAGCTCTTTATTAATAATAGCTATGGTCTCATCTTTAGTTAATTTATTGAAGGGTTTACCTAGAGGGCTGATGGCGTTCAGATTTTCAACCATGTGGAACAAAGTAGACTTATCTGAGATAACAGAAGGTAAGAAAGCAGCATCTGTATTTCCAGCAATATTACATAAATAATTACTTACAAATGCAGTATAGAAGGATTCTGACATATTAAAATCAATATGCTTCTTACTATCAGTCCTACCTTTATACTCTCTCGATACCACCATTCCTCTATGCAAGAATGTATTATTCAGAAGGGATAATCCATTAGTAGCGGAATTCATATTCATACACTGATTTGTCCACTGACTTCTGTAGTTAGTACCAAGCATTGACATAGCAACTCCAGATAATGCACGACCTTCTCCGTCCCTGTTTATACCACTAACATAAGCATCTGTAGTCATAGCATAGGCAGCAGCTAAATCCTCCATTACTGGTACATAGCTAGGAAGTAGAACACCAATATCCTTAGCCCCTCTTTTTATAGAGGTTAGGTTCTCAGTTCCAAATACCTCCTCTTGCTTTCTTCTAAACTCCTGTGTACTTGTTTCTTTAGGAACCAAGTTATGAGAGAAGTAAGAGTTAAAGAATATGCTAGTACTAAGTTGAAGTAGGTCACTAATTGCTGCATCATATTGAATGTTACCATTCTTCGTCTTTAATGCAAGATAGCTTTCAACTAATGGTCCATCAGAAACAAAGTCTAAATATAAGAATTCCTTGAAGAATTGAAGAGCCTTATTCCAATCTTCCTCACCGTTAAATGAAACTAATGCTTTACCGTCTCTTGATATAGAGAAGGCATTAGACCTCTTCGCTTTTGGATTGAATTGAATAGACACATTCAAGTCTGGTATATGGAATCTAAATACAGAAATAGTCTTCACACCTTCCTTGGGGTCTGTAACCTTATCTTCCTCATATCTAGGATTATACTTAGCAATCATTGATTCATACTTAGTAGGAGCTGTAACGCTCAACGCAGATGAAATACTTCTTTCAAGTTGATTCCTTAATTGCCTGTTAAGATTATCCCTCAAAGTTGCTCTAACTATATCCCCATCCTCATTAACTCTATATTGCACAAAATCAAGAGGACTAGCAGTTGCCACTAATTGGCAGATAAAGGAATAGTAGTTAGTATCAAGAACATTGTTCTTATAAATCCCAAATAAGGAGTGTGCATCACTACTAAAGATTCCTTGCCTCAATGAATAAACTAAGTTCTTCTCTATGCTTCTAAACCCTCTAAGTAACTCATAGTTGCTGTTAAAGAATGAATCATCACACAATAATTCAAATAGTACATGGTAGTTCTCAAGCACGTTACCTGTGCTAGCTGAGGATAATAATGTATAGAAAGATTTACCTTCAATGGAAGAACGTAAATGTTCAAACTGGGGATATTTAAGGAAGAACATCCCATCAAATGTAAGAGAAGAATTGTGAATATCAGGAGAGTTAGTTAAACTCTTGATTTTAGATATAATATAGTTAAATGCGTCTAGTTTAACCTTCTTATCTGCAATCGGAGTACTATTTCCCCAAGTATATATAGGAGAAGTCTCAACTAATAGCTTAGTTATGTCTGACACATGGTCATTCATATTTACATCTTTCTCCTTATCTCCCCAATTCCTACTATTATTAGCTCCTGTACCTATAAGAGAATACCTGTCTTCTGCACTATATTTAGGATAGTTCTCATTAATCTTCAAGACTTTCCCTAATTTAGAGCTAAGTAAATCATCAAAGTGATTTAAAATAACTAAACTATTATACGCCTTAATAAACTTCTTGTCAATAATTCTATTCCTAGAATATATCTTTCTAAGTTCATCAGCGGTAAAGTGTGAATGATGGAGGAATCTTTCTCCCACAGCATTTAACTCTCCTACGGCATTTAGATATACTCCATCCTTCCACATAGTAAGATTAGACAGCTTCTCTAGAGTGTCCTGAACATCTTCTGATGGAAGTTTAGAATATGCATCCTTTAGATAACCAACTACATCTTGCAATAGAGTTTCTTGATAATTCCTTAAGGCTTCATTAATTTCATGCTCAGTCTTAATCACCTTACCAGCTTCCCTATCCACAAGAAAACACTTAACTATATTATCAGTAACACTAGCTTCCATTGCTGAGGCAATTTCAGTTGCAGTACCATAATTAGTTACTATAAATCCTCTAATCCTTTGTTTTGCATCAGCGTTACCTTCAGGGTCATCCAAAGCATCCAACTTGGTAGGATTCTCTTCAGCAGTATCATCAATGTTACTACTTTGACCGGAAAGATAGGTGGTCATGTTGGTTGGAACTATATCATGCAATACTGGAGCAACCTCCATAACGAATGCATCAATAAAATCTGCAAGGTCGGAGAGGGACGTAATATCGTATCCCTCTCCTATCTCTTTCAGACTATTAATAAACATCGCCTTTCTACTAAATTCGTCTTTCTCCTCCCAGATTTCTTCCAGTGTGTCTTGTAATACATCCTGTAAGTCTAAGTTAGAGTCATTCTTGTTAAATTTACATTTACCCATGATTATAATTTAATTTTTATAGTTATTGGACATGAATTGTCAGTAGTGTTTAGACGAGCCTTTTCATCTTGCTTAGATTGTAAGAAATTTACCAAATTCTGAAGCATATCCTTCTGAGAACCTTCGAATTGGTCAATCTCCTCACTCATCCTTTTTATCATTTTAGAAGTTGCTCTCATAGCATTAACTTCCTTATTAAATGCCTCCACACCCTTCGCAGATTGCACCTTACCAAGTGTAGCAAAGTTAAATACGCTAAGGATGTTCTTATATTCGGCTACTTCCTGTAATGAGCTTACCGAGAATACAGCAAGTTGAGTCCCAGTAGGAGCACTTGTCTGTTTTATTAGAGTAATCTCATTGTTATTCAGGTTTAGCTCTGCATTAAAGATTTCATTCCCCAAAGTTAAGGTAAATTTGTGAATATTTAAACTTAATTGGGAAATATCTGAAATGACAGAGTTAGACACATCAAGGTTAGATGGTTTAGTACTTATATAGACGTCAGAACCAATAGGTATTACTAGATGATTTGTCTTTCTATATGCATCTAAAACCTGCTCCTTAGACAGTGTTTGTAGAGTATCTACATCCATTTCTGACATAACTGAAGCAGATGCCTTGATGTTCATTGACCTAAAGATAGTATCAGCTGTAGGCTTAGGGGTTACTCCTATACGAGAGTTTCCAGCTAAATACCTACTATTGTCTCTACTACCTTTAAAGTTACCATTGTTAGTCATCTTGTTGACTATTGTTTCTAGTAATGGGTTTACGTTACCATAGAACGAAGGGCTATCTATCTTACCATTAACCATAAATGGATTATTATCAATAGAGTAGTTACCTGTATCATAAACTGCATCTAGAGCAATAGTGTCTGTAGAAGACTTACTATATTGTATATTGTAGAATATTCCATCAATCTTATTTTGACCTAATATATGTTCTATAGAACGTAAATTAAGTTCCTTAAATATTCTACTAGTATTATCTGCGTTTGGAGGATATACCGAACCTAATAGATAGTTTTGAAGGGCTTGTCTAGCAGTAATGTTTCTATTTAGCCCTTTAATATCAACAGGACCATTAAGGATTTCCATTTGGGCTTTAACATCTCCCTCTGCGCTATCAAGTTTACCTACCAACTTCATTATACCATCGTATGCAGTAGTATTGTAGTTTAGGTCACTTGTCTCATAGCCAGGTTGAGCTGATAATATCTTTATAATCCTGTAGGCAGTAAAGTCATTACCTATCCTCTTAATAGAGTTCTTATCTCCAGAAACAATGCTTAGTAGATTATCAAAATACTCCTTAACTGATGCTTTAGGAGGAACAACATAAACTAACTTCACCTTCTTCTCCAAAGAACTATCCTCTAATTGTCTATAGTAGTAATTCTCCAATTCTGCACCACTAAGCATTATATCATTACTAACAAGTACAAATGGGTGTCCAGGCTTGGCAAAGTTTACGGTTTTATTTCCAAATGAGTAAACTCCCTTAGGAGATAATTTTACCCTAGAAATAGAAGTGCCAGGAACCTTTGATAATTCATCAAGGGTTATCCATTTACCATCATATTTCAAATGGTCATTGTATTCATAATCAGAACCCTTAAGAGCATTAGTAATTGTCGGTCCTTGAGATTTAAGATTATTAGCCAATGTCCAATTTGCATCCTCCACGTAAAATACACCATTAGAGTTAAAGGTATACACCTTTAAGAAGTTAACTAAGGCATTTCCCCCTTCAATAGACGGATTAGCTTGAATAAATTTAATAAGTTCATTAAACTTATCAAACATAGAAGCGCTAGGATTCCTTCTAGAAATCTCATTATATTCCTCTTTTATTGCCTTGAATTTGTCATTCTTAAATACAGTTAGAGGGTTAGGTAATATAGCTAAAGGTAGCTCTAATATATCATTAGTGCCTTCCCCTATAATGATAGATAGTGTCTTTAGCTTAATATTCTTACTTTCTTCATCCTCAGAGAATATGTAGCTTAAAGATTCTGAACCTGTATCCTTTCTAAATCTTCCCCATTCTGTGTTATTGAACGTACTTGCAGAACTCTTAAATGCAAATGTACAATACACATCATCTCCGAGACCTAGAATTGCCTTTATCTTCCTGGTAAGCTCTCCCTTATCAGCTGTATTGAATATAACACTCCTTAAGTTACCTATGGTCTTATCAAATGTTTCTTTGTTTTTTACTCCAGGTAACTTATTCAAACCGAAGTAGCTATCTAACCTTTTACTATTCTCTGGGGTTACTATTAGGTTTCCACCCTTATCAAATGAAGTTCCTGACTCAAATGTGGGGAATGTGTACATTAGTAAGTCAAGAACAGATTCAGTTTTAGTGCTGGAAACGTGATTAGTTCCAGTTGCAGGTACTGGAGGTGGGGTTGTATCTTCGCTAGAAGCAAGGGTCTTATCCTTTATATCAGCCTCAGTGGGAAGTCCATTGTTAGTAATAATGACCTGCTCCTTAGTTCCATCATCCGTTACAGTCGTTACCACCTCAGAAGTCAGTCCAGCTTCAGGTACTACGGTTACAGAAGGAATAGTGGCATCCTTTTCCCTCTTAACCAATTTAGTAGGTTTATTATCTAAGGGAAGTTTATCTAACATATCCCTCCTCTCAGAAGAGAATGTCTTGATTCCATCTTTGGACAGTTCACTAACACTAGTAGAAGGGTCTTGGATAGAATTTAATAGATTCGAATTGTTAGTCTTGTAGCTATCCTTAGTGTGAAGAACGATGCTACCCTGTATTGCTCTAGAGATTCCAGTATAAAGGTCGTCCCAATATTCCTCGTTCTCTAAACCAGCTGAATCGTCAATTATATAATACTTACCTTCAAGTCCTTGTGAAGAGTTACCTTGTTTAAAGTCCACTCTATCCTTATAAGTAGCACTAGAAAGTAATTTATATATCTCAGTATCAGTATCATAATAGATAAATCCAATCTTTTCATCTGGATTCATACTATTAATCATTAGGTCAATGTCTTTCTTTACCAGCTCTATACTATACGGTGCAGAATTTCTCAGGTCCTTTATATTATAAACCTTAGTTCCAAACAACCCAGAATCATCCTGATAGTAATGCATTGACACATCTGAATCGTAGTTATTACTCCTTAGTTTTGGTAGGATACTCTTAAGGTTATTGATATTAATTGTTACTTGCTGGTTGTTAGACCTCATAGATACTCCCAGTTTAGGACACCTTATAAAGTTACGGCGAGCTAACTGTATTGTATTTCTAACATTCTTCCCTTTATAGTCGATAAGATGCCTTCCAATAGCTTTACTTTGGTCAAAGTCCCCAGCCACAATAACTGGAATTCCATACTTCTGTGCAAATCTATTAACTAAATCCATATCAACTACAGTGTATCTTGACACCTCATCAATAAGGATTAGAGATGGAGCTTCCGAGATTTCATTTATCTTGAAGTTTGACCTAGTAATAAAGTTATCGTCAAAATATATATCTCCATCATCAATTATAGACACTGGAATATCTTCCTCGGAAGATGGGTCTACTTCTTTAGATGATTTCTGAGGATAATCTTTGAAGTCTTTCCATTCCTGGGTTACCCTCTTCATAAGATGTTCTCTATCCAAAGTGGTAGCAGAATCAAGATTTAAATCGGCTTTTAAGCCCTTAGCACTATCTTCAGTGGCATGACCAATCCAAACACTTTTCAAAACTTCTGGATGGTATTTCTTTAGAAGTACTATAAGGTTATTAAATACGCCAGTAGTCTTACCACTTCCAGGAATACCCTCAATAAAAGTTACTCTAGAGAATCTTGGAGCAACTGAAGAGTCAAGTACCAATTCTCTAATGATGCCTGGGGCATATTTCCACTCAGAATCAGTCATAGATGCTGCATAGTTCTTTAGGGAGGTATTTACAGCATCACAGAACTTATCAATCATACCTCCGTTAAGAATTGAAGCATATCCCAAATAAGTAGCTAACTCTTGAGTAGGTATAGGAGCAATCTTATCACTAATAATAGACCTATATTCTCCATAGAAGTCAGATGCCTTAACAGCAGCTCTAGAGGCAATATACCAAACCACTGCATTATCGTCTATATTAGTTGACTTGGAACTTAATGATTCTACATCATCACTTATAGTAATTAAGCCAAAGTTGTCTACGCTAATAAGCTTAGACAGTGCTTCTGGGTCATTAACCTTATCACTATTAGCTTCAAAGAAGTTATATATAGCATCATCAAGTTTTACCATCTCTGATTCTACCTGAAACCTTTCCTCCCTATTAAGGCTTATCTTCTTGGCAGCTGATATTTCTTCGAGTTTACTTAGACTGCTTACTGTCCCCTCAAACTCAGCTTTACCTGCCCAATCATTAGGAATGTTAAGAATAAAGCTCTTTATTCTGTCATAGATAAGTATATTCTTATTATTTGCGGTTCTTGTTTGTTCTCCTAACTTCTGAGCATTATTTGCAGCTATTATCTTTTGGAAGGTTTTAAGACGTAACTCAATACCTTCTAGGTCCTGCATCATTGCATCAGCCACATTAGACTGTAATTCTGCTAGATTAGCCTCTGAATCTAATTCGTTTATAGTAGTATTCATACCATAAAGATTAGATAAATCAGCGTTGTCTACCCTAGCACTAAGTAATTGAGCCTTAAATATATTAATCACTGAAAGAGCTTCAGTAATCTGGTCAAGTCTCTCATTATTTAGGTTAAAGTTGGACAAATCATCCATATGCTCCCTTAACGAAGCATCAGTTTCTTTAAGAATATTAGATACCTTTACGTCAGAATCAGTAGTACTTAATGAGAATTGGTCTAAAAGTTCAATGATATTAGAATGCTGCAACTTATCAATTTGAGCTTTAGCATCTTCTATCTTGGTTGCCTCTATATAGCTTGCATCATCTCCATACGTTTCTGCTTGGTTAATAAAATACCAGTATGCAGAATCTAAAGTGCCGTTTAATACTCTTTTCAATTCTGGATTAATATAACCTTGGTTCACAATAGGCTTAACAATAGCATCTATATGTGATGTTAAGAATTTACTAACAAACTTGTTATATTGCTCAGATTGAACCTCCATCGTATAATCTTCAGTTATTGGAGTATTTATTATGTCAGTAAATGTTGCCTTCTCTGATTCAGAACCTAAAGTGGTTAGCAGAGGACCAATAATACCCATTGATGAGTGTATATTGAACTCAGCCATATCTTCTACAAAGGATTCAGAGTCCTTGTTCTCATTAAGATGCTTGACATACCTATTTAGTCCGGTCTGTAAGATACTTAAAGTAGAGTGTAAGTTTTCATCAAGACTCTCGTAGTACTTTAGACTGTGGTTTTGGAATAAAGGTGCAACAACCTTAGCTATTGATTTATGAATTGAGGCAGCAGTACGTACTGCATCTTTGAATCCTGAATTCTTCCATCCATCATACTCTTTTGATATTTCCTCTAATTCATTCTTAGGAATGTCAGTTACCTTTTTACCAGTTTTGTTCTCAGCATACTGTATAAGAGTTGGGGCTAAGTAGGCACTACTAACAGCAGTTGACATCTCAAATAGAGCATCATAGATGAGCTGGGGAGCTAAATCTCCTTTCATATATGCCTCCTTTCTCTCTATTGCTGCCTTTAATTCACCTTCTATTCTACTTCTCTCAGTCTTAGTAGATTCATCTCCATTCTCCTTTACCTGAGCGTCGGTAGGTCCACCATTATCCATACGCTCTTGGGTTCCACCCAGTCCGTTAAGTTGATTAGTTAAAGTTACAATCTTCTCACAAACACTGTTATAGTCCTGTAAGTAGCTTGCAGCTACACTACTGTTCTTAAGGGCTGAGAATCTTAAATCATTGAGAGTTTGTGTGTCTAGAAATGCATCATCACTAATGGTTGCGCCTTGTGCAGATAAAGTATTAGTAATAAACTTGGCTATTCTCCTGACCTCGGATTTAGCAGCTAGGTCTTGGTTGTCAGTATCAGTACCTTGTGCCCATACCTTTCTTCCGCCTACTCCATCTACAAGTTTAGTGGCAGATAAGTACTTATTACCTAATTCCATCTTGTCTACCATCTTTAGGAAATCACCCATCTTGCCATTTCTAGCCATATATACTAGTTGTTGCATAGCTTGCTCATTATTCATCTGACCAAGCTGCCTAGCTTCTCTAAGGTTAGGTAAAGCATCAAACATAGCACCACCTAGCATACCTCCTACAAATGACATACCATATCTGTCGAACATATTGTCCCATGCTTGTAGTGGCTGTGTATCACTACCAGCTAACCACATTCCTAGATTAGTAACTGATTTAGCGAAGTCATACATAACCTCTTCAGATACTTCCTCTATACCTTCCCCAAGAGCATTGGCGGCAGTAGCTTTAAGTCCACTTTTACCCACAGAGTAGTTAGCTTGAGCAACATCCTTTCCGAGCTTGAATATCTTTTTCATCCACTCAACTTTTTGGACTTTAGAGCCGTTATCAATAGTCTTTCTTGAACCTTTTGTCAAAGTTTTGACTACCTGCTTCATCTGCTCCTTATCCATCCTAAGTTCAGGAAGTATCCATTCTCCTAACCTACTATTAATAATAGCATATTCTCCTGCAGCATATCCTAATGTAAGTAATGCAGCTTCTAGGTCGTTAGCACCCTGTTCCTTAGCTTCACCATAAGCATCTTGAACTGTAATACTAGTCATGTAAGCCTTAGATAGAAGTTCTCCTATCTTGTTGTAGCCCTTCATGTAGTTCTCTAGGTCATTCTGAGCTTTAAATGTATTGACTGCTTTTAATTCTTCAAAGTATCTTAAATCTCCAGCCTTTGGAGTTGCTACTTTAGCTTTTAGATAGCTATCAAGGTTTACATATTTAGCTTGAAACTCTTCTAGCTTTTTCATTTGGGCAGCCTCGGTAGCCATATTCTCCCCCTTAAATAGGGCAGGTGCGTATTTAAATATCCACCTCTGCTCATACATTTGCTTGAATACATCACCAGCCAGATTAATGAAGTTCTCCATAGACCATGCGTTATTCTGACCATACTCAGAAGTTGTAGGTTCTAAGGACTTAGTAAATCCTTCTACAGCCGATAGAAACTTATTATCACTGCCAGAGAATACTTTACCCAGAGTAGCTAAAATCTTAGTGGTTTCTAAGGCAATACCAGCACCTATATACCAAGGACTTATCCCAGGAATGAACATAGGAAGGATTGAGACAGCGTTACGGGCTAAGGAGCCAACAACACTTTTATCGAGTCCGTCTGAGTCAAAGAAGTCATATTTATTGATTGCAGAACCATCTGTGGTTAGAGTATTTAACTTTGAAAGAACTCGTCTTCCATACACATCTCTACCGTCTAGGTTCTCATAATAATATGTACCATTCTCGTTTAGTTTCAATTCCCCCTTCTTATGTTGAACCTTCTCTTTGGTTACTGGGTCAATATGCTCCCCATCTTCATCCCATTGAGCCATAACTCTAGTATCCCAGAAGTCAGTCCAGAATGAATCATTAGGGGAATCATGCCATACTGGATTAGCTCCATTAGCTACACTCATAGGGTTAGCTAATACTTTCTGAGTTTGGGCAGCCTCATCAGCTGACATAGTAGGAGCGTCTAATAGATTTAATCTTCTAATACCCCTTGTCTGCCTTAATGGGTTAACTTCTCTGGACAGATAAATATCTGGACCCTTCCTTCTTTGCTCAGGTTCAGCGAATATATTATCTCTATGGAATGTAGCCTGACTTAAAATATCTTCTTGGTAGGATTCATCAGCCAATTGATTATAAGTCTCAGCCATGTATTTATATACATTATCAAACTTAGCTTCATCAAATTTACCATCAGTTTGAAATGCAGGATTATCTTGAATTTGGGGAATGTTCTTATAAACACTTGCATCTGCTAATGAAGTGTTAGTGGCATCTAATCCTATTGCCTTAAAATCAGAGATAGAAAAGGTAGGATTAGACACTCTATTTAACAGCCAATCATTTTCCTTTGTATTTGTCATATTACTAGATTTTATAGTGTAGATAGTGAGGGACTTGGCACGTAAGTTTGCAATCGTTGCTTCTGTTGTTCTTTAGCTTCTATATCCATAGCATCATTACCTTGTATCGTAGGATAGTGCCCAGAGCCAAGTGAAGCATTAATAAGATTCTGTCTTACTGGTATATACACAGAACCAGAGTATACATTATTGCCGCTGGAGAATATGCTAGGCTGACTCATCTTAAATGATGCATCAGCTGCCTTTAATATTCTCTCTATACTTTCCCTTTCATTAATGTCGGTTACTTCACTAAGAGTATCATCCATTGTCGGGTCTTCTACGAATGCGGACTCATCTGCTGAGGCATCTAATACGGCGAATCTTCCATAGGCATTGGTATTTATTTGTCCATTAATGTACTTATATGGCAATTTATACTTAGCATAGATTTCATTTTTCTGAGCTTCATCCTTTATATCTCCTTCTCTAATCTCATTCTCAGCTAACTCTAATCTCTTTAATGAATCAATATCGGGCTTAAGCACCCCAGACTGTAATGCTTGTGTGTCAACAGGAAGGTCAACTGCAACTACATTGGAGCCATCTATAGCAACTCTACTTCTCTGAGATGAGTTTAATAACTGACCTCCCATCGTGGCATTCTTAAAGTCTAAAACTCCAGAGAATGTGCTCCTTGCAGCATCCTCTAATGTAGCACTTCCTATAGTTTTACCAGAAGTATCAACTAATGGTGCACTATTGCCTGGTAGATTTAAACTATACGAATTTCCATTATTAATTTTATGGTTTTTAACCTCTCCTAGCCCAAGTAGGAATGCTTTGGCAGGGTCTGTAATGTTATTATCCCTACCACTACCTGATGTTTTAGCCTTCCCGCTAGCATCCATCTTCTTTTGTAAATCAAGTTTTAAGGTATGTTCTCCACTTAATGCCGATTGGGTTAGAGACATTAATAATTTTTTAACACCTTCCGCAGAGTTATCTCCTAAATACATAGCTGCCTTAGCTTGAAGAACAGTTCTCATATTCTTAGGTAGAGAGGTTAATAGATAGCCTAATGCCTGATTAGCCTGAGCTTGCTGGGATTTATCCATGCTGGACATTTTATAAAGTCCATCTACAGACATTCCAGATAGGTCTTCTCTACTAGGCTGTAAGGCAGCTAAATACTCCATTCCTTTTAATATTTTGCCAGATTGCTGACCTACATATCCCTCCCTTGACATTGAAGTAGTTCCTAACTTATTAACTACAGATTGTATATATTCGGTTATCTTAGGGATACCTACTGCATTACCTATAATGCTCGTAAGGTCAGTATTAAAAGCGGCATTTATACTATTAGCACGATAATTAGCCAGCTCTGAATTAGTCAAAATCTGTTCTGAGTTAAGGTCAACATCATTTAGTGATTTCTTCTGTAGTTTACCCTCAGCATCAACTGTAATTACATGACCTCCGTCAGTTACAGCAATCTCGCCAAGCCCTCCATTTTTGTCAGCCTGGGTCATAGCATTCTTAAATCTTTCATTCTCCGCCTTTATTCTTGGGAGCATCTTTAATATAGTCTTATATTGTACAGTAGCATTATTACTAAACGGATTCTTGTATATACTATCTGAGAATATACCAGAAGTTTCTACGAATGCTTCCACATCACTCGGTATGCCATTCTCATACAAAAACTTTACCATATTCTTATCCAATAATCCAACAGAACCGTCTGGCTCACCTTGGCTGGAGGATGTGGATGAATAAGGAGCAGCTACTTGTGGTTGAGGTACATTGGTGTAGCTAACGAAGGCGGGCATTCCCCCGCCTTGTTGTAGCTTATAGGTTAATTTCATAGTTGCATTCCTTTCTTTATAAGTGCAGCAGTGAGGGCTGACATATTTGTTATCATCTTATTATGTTCCCTCTTAGATTCCATTACATCTTTGTGAAACTGTTTATTATCATCAGATAATCTTTTATTAAAGTCCTTAGCTCTTTGAAGCATAGCCCTCTCAGCATAGGATAATTTAGAACCTTTTCCACTAAACTGAACTAACCAAGGGGTACTTATTAGTGAACTTCTCTTCTTTAACATATCAGACTGTAATCCTTTCTGTAGCTTAGATAGTTCTCTCTGAGCACCTATTGGGTCGTCCTTATAGTCTTCCATAATCTTAGCAGCACTAGTATTATAATTTGAATTAGCTTCATTCAAGTAAGATTCTAATGCTAGTTGGTCTCTCATAGCTTTAGTTTGTCTAAATCTATTCTCTACGCCAGCTAGGTAAGGAGCAATAACCTGCTGATAGTTTGCAGTTACTCTTCCAGCATCAATTTGCTTTTTAGCTGCATCTATAGCATTCATTGAAGCCCTATTTCTATTGGCAACTTCTACCCTTCTTGCTTTAGCTGCATCGGATTCTTGCTGTCCTAACATCCTAGTCTTATAGAACATTTCTGCATCTTGTAGACCACCTTGGAATCTAGCCTGACCTGCTCTACCACTAGCCTCCAATTCCCCAGCTAATTGCAATGAAGCATCAGAAGTTCTAGGTCTTGCAGCCACAGATTCTAAATTGCCTGCTTGTTGTTCAGCATTAGTCACTGCTTGGAAATTGCCTTGCAGTGGAACAGTATTCTCAAATGTGTCTAATAGAGTAGGCTTTAACCCTTCTTTATAGATTCTAGCGGCTCTATTATTCGCGGCTAAACCTCCTACCATTCTACCTAAGGCTAATACTTCCTCTGGTGCTACATTAAGTTTTAGACCCTTTTTGGTACTACCAGGCGTACGTCTAATATCGGACGGGTTAGATGTATTTGAAACCCTAGGAGCTGTAACTACAACTTCTCCAAGCTCATTAGCAGGGTCTTGAAGTGGCCTTAGTCTATACCCACCATCACCTTTGTCATACAACTCTAAACCTCTTGCTCTTAATTGTTCATTGAAGCGGGCAACATCATCAGCTGACATACCCCTTCCAAGAGTTCTATTGCCAGTTCTATCTCCGGCATACACATCGAACCCAGAATTACCTTCTGTAGTACCATAACCTACGATACCCTTTCTGATTAAATCATCAAAACCTTGATTAGTACCCCTAAAAGTAACCTGTCTGTGTTTAGCTAATGGGTCTTGCACTGAGTAATTATAGTTGCCTCCGAAATAATTACCAGTCATAGATGTTAGTTGGTCATAAATATCTTCGCCACCATTAAATGCTGCTGCATAAGCTTGCCTCCAATCGTCTGAGCCTGTGTACTGAGATTTCCATCTATCAGCATCTGCCCCAAAGTCATACCCAGATAGAGCTTTAGACCTATTCCAACTAGACATATCTTTAGCTTTAATTCTACCTACAGTGTTACCACCTTGTAAGAATTGTATTAATCCTCCTTCAGCCTTCTTAGTAACCCTATCATCCTTTGAAGTTTTCTTCTTTTTTGATTTGCCTTTGTGGGGTAGGTTATCTCTCTTAATATGTGAAGTACTAGACTTCCTATTGATAAGTTCCCATAGATACCTTGCATTAGGGTCTTTTATAGCTCCTTTAGGTTCTACATATACTTCAGTAGGGGTTGGTGGGGTATATGGACTTCTCTTAGGAGATACTTCTTCATACCCAAAGTCCTTTCTGTTTTTAATAGCCTCATCCCAAACTTGATTATACTCTCGTTCAGCTGCAGGATGGAATACATCTCTATATTCCCTCTCAGTCTTAGCTCTCTGTCTACCAAACTGTCTTCCACCTGGGATTTGTCCCCCAATGAACTGGTCCAATCTTTGACTAGGCTGTATAGTTTGAGAAGCTACTACCTTTTGAGCATTTCTTGATGCAGGAATAACAGCAGGTAAATTAGACTTGGGAATAAAAGGTTCTAATATAGAACTAACACTATTAATTGTTCTAACTGCCTTAGCATTCGGGGATTGTACTGGAATACCTCCTACTGGAACAGCCCTGTCAGTATAGCTTCCTGGCTTTTTAAGATTAGATGGATTAGTTACATCTTTGGGAGCCTTAGGTTTACCTGAACCCATATAGAATACTCTATTAGATGGAGTTACTTGTCCAGGAGCTGGTAGAGCTAATGGGGCTTGCCTAAATTTTGATGCTGTATGAAGTGCTCCTATCATAGAAGATACTGCATCGGCAGTTTCATTCATTGATTTAGACTGAACCACAGACTTTGGCTTAGTTGAACCCTTCTTTAGGAACCAGGCATCAGAGAATGGAATATTCTCACTACCCCTTACTACAGACGGGTCTCTATAACCAGCTATGTGCTTACCAATTGAGCTGTTAGAGAACCAATTACCATCAGTCTTAGTCCCTTCTACCTCTTCAGATTGGGGTCTTCTACCAAAGTATTTAGTGTCTACGGACACACTTTCGGGCTTTATAGCCTTATCTCCCTCAAGTTTATTAGCTTTGTTATATTGTTCAGCAAACTTAGTCTTAAGTTCTGCTACCTGATTCTTACCTTTAGTATTCTGGAAGAACGCATCGTCTACCTCTAGTGTTTGTTGCTTACCATCAATCATAGCTGTAACCCGTCTTTTACCCGAAGGAGTAGTTGAAGAGTTCCACCAACCTCTGTGAGATTGGGCTAAATTCTTACCCATTAATACAGTACTAGCAATAGCAGAGAGGTTCTTAAAGTCTCCAGTATTCAGGCTCTTTATATCGCCTTTAGTAAGCTTTGATAGTGTCTTACTATACTCTGACCTTATTGCTGGGTCAAGATAAGGAGTAGTATTAATAAGAGTCATAAGTACTGGAATTGACTTCTTTATTTTACCTAGAGCTTTAGTAGCCTTTAATGTCTTCCCAACAGGAATCAAGGATAGGGCATCCATTCCTAAATTCATTCCAAGTCTACCAAGGTCGCCCCATTGAGGTCCATCACTAGCTAAATCAGCCATAAACTCGGTGAGAGAAGCACCAACTCCTACTCCTGCAGAGGCTAAATTAGCTCCAGGAACGAATCCTAAACCAATACTAGCTAGGTCTGCCATAGCCGCACCGAGCCTAACTTTATCAGATGTTTTTATAACACCACCTGCATCAGTTATATCCTTATTGTTACCTAGTGATACATTGGACCTGCCAGTAAATGATTGTCTAGCTTTAGTATTCCTTTCAATCTGCTCAGCATCAGGTTGTATTGCACTTACTTTTAGTGGGGTAGTGTCTTCTATAAACTTAGTACCTAGTTGGGCGCTTATTACACCACCTTTTTTGTATCCTTGTAACTTTAATATTCTGTCATTTATTTCTCTACTTCTCTCAGCTGTTGGGATACTTAACAGCCTCTGTAGCTCATTGCTAGATTCATCTTCACTTTCAACTTTATTATTGAAATACCATGATAGTGTACCATCGTTATTTCTTGTAACATTCATGTCATTGTCCCCAACAGCCCACTTATAATCCTTACCATATTTTACAAATGGGGATTGTTTTGAGTCAATCCACTTACTCAAAGTGTTTTGCACCATTCGGTATGCCTCACTAGCTGGATTCGACAAGTCTGGGTCCTGCATCCATGTATTGAATAGATTCTCCCAATTAGCCTTAGAAGTATCAGTATAGTCTACGAACTTAACTCCCTGTCTTTCTCTTGCTCCGTTAGGGTTATATGCTCCTAGATTTATAACATTACCATCCTCTCCGATAAATTGGTATTCACCTAGTGATTTGTTAAGTTCCACTGAACCTCTAGTTGTCTTACCAGTAGTAGGATTCTTTAGGTAGAAACCCATCTTACCATTCACGTCAGAAGGATTGGAATATGCTCCGTATAAGACATTATTACCTACACCAGACGCAAACTGAGATAAATTAGTGATATAATTATAACCCTGACCCTTTAGCATCTTAGTAAAGGGATTATTATCTGTAAGACTTGTATATTCACCGAGTTGGGCTTGTCTTGCTCTAGTAATATCCTGTCTATATTGCTCTGGTAGGTTGGAATCGTCGTAGATATTACCATCAAAAGCATATCTATTTCCAACACCTTTGAATACATTACCAGGAAGTATTCCACTTACCTCTTCATTGGTTCCTTTCTTGTATATGTGATATTTACCTTTATCATCAACTGTCCTATCATATTCTGAGTTAGTCCAGCTTGTATCAACTTTACCTTGCTGTCCTTCAACTGTAGATGATTGTGGGGTAGTTGCTTGTTGAGTAGGTCTTATGAATTTGTCTAAACCAGTACCGCCTAACGCAGCAAAGGTATTATAATCGTCATTGTCTAGTTTGTTATTAGTAATAGCCGCACCATATGCTCTACCAAGAGCAGCTAAATCTTCTGCACTCTTTATATTAGTTCCAGACCAGTCATGGGATTGAAATATTTGGTTATAATCAGCACTATCCCAAATTCTACCCATTAGAGCGTTGCGGTCTTGTTCTGTTCTATTACGGAACCAATTATTATAATCTATGGCGTTACCTCCATACCATTCTCTTGAAATGGCATCTTCCATGAGTTTATTAGCGTTAAATCTTTCCTTCTTTACTTCTGGTTGTTTATACTGAGGGGAACCTTTAATGATGTTATATAGGTAATCAGCAGCTAGACCGTAAGCATTGTTCTCAGTATTCTTAACCCCTGTCTTTATTCCTAGAAACTTCTTTCTATCTAGCTCACCTGTACTTGACTTTTGACCCGTTGCATCTTGAAAGTTACCCATAGCATCCATAGTCATAGTGCCATTACTAATCCCCTCAAGCATATATTGTACAGCGTTTCTAAAATCAGCTGCGGCAGTATTTCCCAACCCTTTAGATGAAGCATATTCATCTACATCTCTGTATCCTCTTTTTATTAAATCATCCTGATTGAAATCTCCTAAGCCCTTCACACTTAGAAGCTTAGGCTTATCAGTTTGACCTCCAGAGTTATATTTCCTTATTACTTGTGACATATACTATGTATAATAAAAAAGGAGCATATAATTAATATACGCCCCTTCTTACCTTGTTGACTAATTATCTTACTCTTACTAGTCTAGCACCTTTCCTTGCAAAAGTTGGTTCCTCTTGAGGAGCTTGTTCCTGAGCAGCACCACCTTGAGCGATTTGCATTAGGGCTTGACACACAGCCATCGCAGCTTCACAATTCTGTGTCTGAACTGCCTGAGCAGCTACTTGTAAAATCTGTGCCATTGGGTCTTGTCCACCCTCAGCAGGTGCACCACCTTCTGCCGGTGCTCCCTCAGCTGGTGCTCCTCCTGCTTGTTCAGCTCCTGGCTGAGGTGCAGCACCACCTTGTTGGAATTTTCTAAATTTCTCTTCGATTTTCATAAATTAATACGTTTAAACAGTTTAACCACTTAATTTCTACAAATATAAGCATTATAAGCAGTATTACCAAATTAAACCAAGTATTTTATGAAATTCAAGTAGAGTAAGACATATTAGTTAATTATCACACAGTACAATTACTTCAACTTAGACTTATCAATTGTAATCAAAGTTTCATTCTCCATAGCCTTTCTTATGTACCTCATCAATGTAATAGGCTTATAAGAAGCTACAAATGTAGTTGTACCTACATCATCCTTATCATTCATGTCAATAGGAAACTCTACTACTATATTATCAGTTGTGATTCTATAATAGAGAGTTCCAGCTATTGCATGAGTAAACTTTGCTTCAGCAGGAAGAGTTACTATTTCTTTTAGTGTCATACGAGATAGGTTTTAACTGTGTCAGCTAACAATTTACCATCTACATTAGTAAGCTTTGCCTTGACCAGCTTAATAGCCTCTCCCATGCACTTCTTCGGGATTTGGGGACCTGTCTCTCCGTCACCCCAACCCTTCTCTGAGATAACCTCATAGATTGCTTTAGTAATTTCCTCAGGTGAGGCTTCACTCGGAAGGAAAGACTCAAGCACAAGAATCTCTTTGGATTCATTATCGGCTAAGTCTTTCCTTCCAGCTGCAATGTATTGGTCTCTACTATCCAATCTCTGTTTTACCATCTTACGAAGAATAGTAAACTCGGCTGCATCATCTAAAGGCTTAGCACCTTTAGCAGTTTGATACACTAAGAACTCATTCTTAATAGCTCTTAGTACCTCTGTCCTCTTTACATTCTTATCAAGCATAGACTGCTTAATAAGTGCATCCATTTGCTCTCTGAGCATTCTCGTTCTCCTTTCTTATTAAATGTCTTAAATACTCATATTCTTCAATACTAATCATACTCTTTAGTCTAAGAGATGCTAGCTTCCTCAATAGAAGTTCTCTATCTAACGAAGGGTCATTATAGATGTGCCTTAGTGGCTGTATTGGCATCATTTAGAATATGTATTGCTTGTTCAACATCCGCATCACTCAAACCCCATGTTAAGTCTCTATGTCCACTTATAAAGTATGTCATACTGGGTCTAAGTCTATGTCTTGCATATCCAAATCTCCATCTTCTAGGTGCATCCACTCAGTAAACTCCTTAATGATTTCATCGTGACCAAATGCCCACTGATATTTATCAATAGAGTCTACTGGAATCCATCCTATAGCTTCCACTTCATCCTCTTCACCTCCCCTGTCATTACCAGTGCCTACACTGATATTACCTGGCTGTGCGTCAACTAGAGCATAGTATCTAAATGACACATTCTGTCTATTCTGAGTTGGGGAATCATTAAACTTCCAGAAGTGCAAGTGGTCTGGGTTCACTTTAATACCAGTCTCTTCATAGACTTCTCTGATTACAGCTTGTGCTGTAGTTTCATCAAAGTCTAAGTAACCACATGGCATATTCCACATTCCCTGGAAGTCGGGAGTGCCTTCACCTCTCTTATTGGCTAATACACACCACTTACCATTTAGGAATGTAAATATACACCCTGTTACAGCAATAGAACGGCTAATCCACCATTCCTTACCATTCTCGTCTAATAAAGGAAAATTCTTCATATTAATAAAAGTAACTCTTTGGTTGTTCAACATTAAGGAAATCTAATGGGTCAGCTATCCACTCCCCCTTCAAATATACACAATCACTCCCTAATACTGTGTCTTGGTGACTCAGAACAAACCCAGGAGTATCATTTGGAGCTACAATAGTCCCAAACTGATTGTTTATAATCTGGTAGAAGTTGTCAGCAGTGCCAGCAAT
>ULSL01051250.1_pt1 | contig 22906 bp, 18 predicted proteins | sample 1956321 | NCBI WGS metagenome assembly ULSL01 (sample SAMEA4835707, study PRJEB28245) | human gut metagenome | biome: gut microbiome; material: fecal sample | place: Denmark | collected 2008
TTTTATTCATTACCTGTACGCTCCTTTCGTTTCCAGTTGGCTGCAAGTTCCGCATAGTTATCTCCCACGTAATATCTCAAGATCGCATCCTTGGTGCGATACCATTCTTGTAAGATCCCTGTTCCGCATGTAAAAAGATCATAATCAGATAACTCTTCTATCGTATATACTTTTCCTTTTTCAATGATCTTAAGGGTCTGGCTGTCAGAAAGCCGCAATGGAGATATATCCCAAGATGCACTATTGCCTGTTGAATAATTTAATGGCAGCTTAGCTCCATGCGTCTCAAACTTTTCTGATATATCTGAATTTACTATTTTATCGTAAACCAACAAATAGCATTCATTCTGACGAATCATAGGGGTAATATTACTTGTCTGATATATATTGTCTTTTTTGGGAATATAATTACAGGAATACGTAACCGAAATCGTCTCTCCCTCTTTGACAGAGCCATCACTCTTAATGCTCTTAAGCAACTTCATATGTCCTGTTGCTGATCCTGAAGTTTTTATAAAATCATCGGGCACATAGAATACTCCTACATTTACATACTCATCATACACGTGCTTTAATCCCTTTTTCGTGCGGTATTCTTTTATACCATCCTGCCACGATGCAGTAACGTCATCCTTCTGTCCAACCAGATCATTGAGATCAAATTGCACCTTCATGTTATCCCATGCCGACATTCGCGTTCTGGATTTAAATATCGAATGTGATATAGTATCTCGGCAGAGGATCCCGGCACCAAGACAAATCATACATACTACACTTATAAAAATGAATTTCACTTTCATATATTTCTTTCCCTCCTATTGTGATAACTTATGAATTTAGTGTAAACAACTGTTGTTTAAGATTCAATGTGGTTTTTGTTTAAGATTTGTTTAAAATTTACCCCGGCAAAGCATACTCTGCCGGGGTTCAATACTGTTGCAGCTTTTTGTAATCCAACTTTCCATTCATCGTACGTGGCAGCTCCTCTATCTGAATATACTTCACACTGCCACGCAGGATCGGATAGCGTTGCAGCACACATCGTTCCCATGCTGCATCCGCTTTGTTTTGTTTGTCTGATACTTTGCCATGTTAATGTATCCTCTCTTTCGTAATACCGACAACATAATAGACCAAAAAAGTGACCAGAGTTACGCTCGCAAACATGACCGCTGTGTACTCTGCTGTCACCGTGATGGCACCTTCTGACATGTTGATCACGCTTTTCAAAGAAAACCTTTCGTACTGTGCCTGGCCGCCAAAAAGATACGCCATATAGGAATACACGATAAATGGGATAAATACCACTGACATCCTCTTATGGATAAACTGGGAAAGTAACAGCGCCGTTCCGGCAAGCATCCCCCCCGCCAGCATGTTGACAAACCAGTAGATCAGCATGTAGATCCATGGAGCCGTATAATAAAACTGCGAAAACATATTTCTGTCCATTATTAAGCTACGTTGGGCTCTCTGGTACAATTCCGCACACGGATACTTTGTCGCACACAGTGCAAACGACAGCGCTAACGGTAATAACACTGCAACGGCACCGCTGACATATGCGGCGATGTATTTTGCCAAAAAATATCTTCTCTTACTCTGTCTTACCAGAATGTTTCTGGTATAATGCAGCTGCTCATCACGTACCAGGCTTGTTCCAAACGGCAGCACGGCGAGGATCGGGAACAAAATATAATAAATCCCGTTATACGGTAGGAACATATTGTCTCCGATATATTTTTCAAATGCTATATACGGATAATACGTCACATCATGCTGTTCCAACATCATTTTCCGTATCTCCGCAAAGTGCCTGTCCATCTGCAGCGAACTATATAAGTTACCGGCAGCCAGAATAACCGCCACTAAAACTACAACTAACATCCCACGACTACGAAATGCTCTTCTTAATTCCGTTTCGATCATAATTCTTTCCTCTCTATTCTTTAAACAGCAGATCTCTACGCTTAAACAGTATTGTTCCGATGACAATGCATACAATGATCCCTGCTATGGAGCACCGCAGATTGCCAATATACCCGATCGGCGTCTTCAGCATACGGACCGGGATTCCCCAATTACCCCACAGGAAAACACTCTGTTTATACGCCGAAATTCCCTGTATCACCAACAACAGTATGATTGCCACTGCCGGCGACCAGACTACTTCTAACAGCATCTGTAACAGACACAGAAACATCATCACAGCAACCGGAATAAACAGAACCACGGCACACACATCTGCCGTCTTCCAGTTTAAGAATCCTTCCACCGACGTGGTGACGAGACGCTTGGTCAGATGCATTTTCATCGGGATACCGCGCCATGCAAAGATAAGAAACATCGGTATGTAGTAGATCACATAGGCAAGCAGTGTGCTGAACATACACCAGACACATTTTGACAGCCACCAGCCTGCACGTGACCGGCTCTTCACGATCATGACGCTGCCATGCTCTTCCAGATCCCTGGATGTATATCCGTTTACCACCAGAAGCATAAATGCCTGCATGATCAGCCATATCGTCGGAAACTTGTATGAATTCAGTGTATTTGGCTGATAAGGCTTTGTTCCTGCCGTCATGATCAGCCAGTGATCCAATAAGGTTCCCGGATTACGCACTTTATAATAATTCAGCACCTGTCTCACGGCATCTGCCACTCCAAGCAGCAGCGGAAGCAGGTAATATCCAAAACGTCTGACGGTACCATAACGCAGATCGTACTTCAACATCCTTCCAAACTTCATGCTGCCCCTCCATTCTCCTGTCCCTCGATCCTTCCATCGCGCAGATGCACGATCTCATCTGCAAGCAGGTTCATCTCTTCCTTGTCATGACATGCCACGATAATGATCCGTTTCTCATTCTTCAGGGACAGAATAAGGCTTCGTATCTCTTCCACACCTTCTCCGTCGATCGCATTGATCGGCTCATCCAGCAGAATGATGTCCGGACTCCCAAGGATTGCTGCAGCTATGCCAAGCCTCTGTTTCATACCGAGAGAATACTTCTCTACCTTTTTGTGTCCGGCATCTTCCAGTCCCACATCACGGATCAGCTGCCGGATCTCCTCTTCAGGCACTCCGCCCTGCATCTTTGCCAAAAGTTTTAAATTCTGGAAAGCATCATATTCCGGAAGAAGCGACGGATTTTCTAACAATAATCCAATACTTCTCGGAATCGATATATTTTTATGCAGCTGCTCACCATTGATCACGATCCGTCCGCTTGTCGGACGGATCAGTCCGGATATCGCCCGCATCAGCATAGTCTTGCCGGAGCCGTTCTTGCCTTGAAGGCCATACACTGTTCCGCCTTTCATTTCCAGACAGATATCCTTTAGTACGGTGGCGTCTTTGATCTTCTTTGTCACGTGTTCGATTGATATATTCATACTGTCTTATCCCCTTTATCATTATTTCCTGTTATCTGTTCCTTATTTCTTCTTGATCTGCGAACTTTTTACCAGTATATTGACTGCCGTTCCGAGCACACCCGCCCGTGGATCCAGCTTATCCGGATCCGAAATACCATCGTTTCTGCCGCACAGCCGTACATAAAAGTCCGTCTTGTCAATGTCCCAGTACTTCTTATGGCAATATTTCAGTTTTCCGGTAACACACGTTACCTCTTCTCCCGGCTTGAGCTGAATGACATCCGGATCAAACTCTATCTTTTTACTACAGGTAAAATATGTATTATCCCCTTCATATACATACCTGCCATCTTTCATATAATGTCCCGTCGCCGGTACGGAAGCACGGATCCGTTTTGCCGTGTCAGAATAATTTTTGATCCTGCACTTGATAAACATCATATACCATGCACCTCCTTTTGCGGTCGGATCATCATCGTTCCGCGCGTTTCCCTTCGAATCCACCAGCTCCGGATAATACAGACCTTTCCGTTTATACTCTTTATAGCGTTTAACATTTGTGGTATACGCAAACTCTTCGATCCGATATCCCACTTCCTCATAAATGCACTCCTGATCCATGTCAAGGATGGAACCCTCCGGTGTATCCTTTTTCTTTGCTTTCTGTTGTTTTTGTGCAGATTTAGAGGAAGTATCTGCCTTATATGTAATGTTCGAAAGACTAATCTCACGGATGTCCGGATACGATGTCAGTACGATAGAAAACGGCAGCTTCTGCAGATCACGAAAATGAGCATCAGAAAACGATATTTCGTACAGTTCATACGGCAGCGTTACCGGCACCTCTACGCCCGGTGCAATGGCGAGCATACAGGACTCAATGTGATTGATCTCACAAAACATCTCTGTGGACAGGACATTGCTATACGCCGGGGATTTAATAACGCTATCTGCGAGATTCAAATACTGCGTATGCTCTGAACTGTTTTTGATCCGCATCTTTACCAAAAGCACTTTCAGACGTCCCGGCTCTCCTTTTGCAACATCTCCGTCAACATCCAACATGGGTTCAATGACCGGATACTGCTCCTTGATCTTGGAATAGTCGCAAATCGTATTTTTCAGTACCGTATACTCTGTTCCGTTTATGGTCTGCGGCTTCCTGTCGCTGAATGTTGTCACTTTCAGCCGGTCATTCTCTCTGTTCACCTGATCAAACGAATATATCCCATAGCACAGCGCTGCACCAATACACAGTAAGATCAGACATTTCATTCCTGTTTTCATTCCGTTCCTCCATCCTGAATCATCCCCTCAAGTTCCCCTCGATTAAAAACTGCTCTCTTACTTAAAGACAACGTAAGAACTATTTGCGGTGCTGTCCGGACTCCACACTCCCTGGGTAGCCTTTTCCTTGCCGGAATTGATATACAGGCGGGCACGGTTACAGCCATCCTCACGTACTGAATTGGTAATGATACCGTGAACTCCCACTGGGATTATGACACAAGAACTGCAGTCGCGCAGATTAATATGCTTATCCGCAGGGATGCTATAATAACTGCCCTTTACAATCGTGGACGTGGCGGCATATTTTTTCGGATAGCAATACACCTTTGATGTATTCCTTTTTTCTCTCCATCTCGTATAACATGGATCTTCGTCCAAGCCCTTGACGTACGAATACTCCTCATCCTTAACGTTGCCGGCTGCCGACGCGAGCGAACTGGTTGACAGCATGCTGACCGCTGTCATACTCAATACAATACCGTAACTTAACAGTTTTGTTTTGTTGAATCTCATATTTTCCTCCATTTCTCATGCAGAAACTTTATATTTTCTGCAGTATCGTGTACTTCCATAGCATACACAGACCTAATATGCTATAATTATCGTGTGTTCTTTTAATCTGCGGTACAGAGGGTCTGTTCTCAAGTACCGCAGATTTCTTGGCGTAATAGCAATACGCCCATGTAGATTTCTAAATCTACTCCCCTGTGTGATGCCGTAACTCTTCTGGCAACATTGGCTCATAACATCTGCCTCGACAAGGCATGTTTGCAAAAATATTTCACATTGCCACTATAGCATCCGCATTATCCGGTTTCAATAACTTGGCGTTGAATTGCGTTTTTTTGGCGTTGAATAGTTTTTTTTAATATTGACTTTTCTATTACAGTGGCTATATTTTAAGAATATAATGAACTTACAACCATTTTCGTATGCTCCACATTATACCCACAGGAAGGATGTTAAAAATGATTCACAGATTATCAGAACTATTGACACAGTATTTTATGAAATATGGACAAGCTACAGACAAAGCAGAAGTATATATATACGGCATTGAATGTTTTATCAGTGAATTTATTGGCAATTTATTATTATTATTAATAGTAGCAATACTTTGGCACCAGATCTCAGCTATGATCATATGGACGCTCAGCTTTCTCTTGATACGAACACAACTTGGAGGATTCCATTGTAAGACACACTTTAGCTGCCTGTGCCTAAGCACCGGCATTGGCATATTTTCCTTATTGGTCAACAGATTTTGGCTGTATCATCCCTCTTTCTGTATCCCCACATATATTGCCTGCCTGTTCATGATCTACCACTTTGCTCCTATCAGGCATCCAAACCATCCTTTATCTGCTAATCAGATCCAACATGCCAGAGCGAAGTGCCTACGTAATTTTTTTGTTCTATCCGTACTCAGTGTAATATTATACCTTTGCCATTTACCTTATTATAGCTCCATCTGCTCTGGCATTATCGGTTCCTGTATTTTAGCACTCATGAGCCTCAAAAAACAGTTTCCTACTAAAACTGATATGTTAATATTATGATTCCCATAATTCACAGTCACAGTCTCAAATTCATCGCCGTCAATTGACTTATGTAAATACATATGCTAATATGACCTAGCGAACACTGAGTACACATCTTCGTAGTTTTCTTCGAATTCGATCATGCTCAGAAAACGTACGTAATTTTATAGTTATTACATATATAAGATATAGTTAAGGAGTACTAATTTATGATAGAAACTATTTGGGAAATAATGGTAAATCTATTAGAGAGTACAATATTTATCCTATTCTTCACACGAATATTTTCCGTACGTTCGATATACACATCTTATCGACACTTTGGAATTTTCGGTGCTATTATTATAGAAACGGCTATTACGTGTTTTTGTAATATAAATAATATGAACTATGGTTTTGTTCAACTATTGTTGTTATTATTTGATTTGCTATTACTCCTCGCCTTATTTGATGGCTCACTTGCTAAAAAGGTGTATGTATCCATACTCCCTACGTTGATCAGTTTGATTGCAGATAAGCTTTCCTTTTCATTATGTGATCAACTATTTGCATCGACACTACGCTCATTTGATCTAGGGGGTGATCACCGTTATTGTTCTACTTTCGTGTATTTACTAATATGTGCTTTATTTTGTATATTGTTTGCAAAATTAATGAAAGCAGACTTAATGATGTCCTCTTTTTTATACGCTGCAACATATATAACCAGTATACTTGGCGTGATCTGTTGCAATATATTATTAGATATCCTGATCACTTATGAAAAAAATATCCCACAAAATATATTTTTTCGTCTTCAGGGAATCAGCTTTAGTGTCATGATAATAATCCTGTTTATGATTCTATTGATCTTCCAGATCAGTGCTACTAATAAACGAAATGCAGATCTAGTACAAAAGCAACATCAAGAACAAACTGTATTAGCTGAATTGCAGCATGCCAAAGAAACTGCAGATGGAATACGGGCATGGAAGCATGACTACAAAAATCATCTGTTGACTCTAAAGGGGCTCGCCGCCAATCATAAAGATTCACAGATCACACAATACATACAATCCTTGCAGGACAATCTCCCGGATTATCTAAATGATGTAAATACAGGAGTGGCAAGTATTGATGCTATTGTGTCCGGCAAGATACGTTATGCCAGATCACAACATATTGAATTAAAGCATTCCCTATTGGTCAACGATAAAATGCCCTTATCTGATCTGCAATTAACAACGATTTTAGGCAATCTATTAGATAATGCTATTGAAGCATGTATAAGACTGCAACATCAGGATCCCGCAGCACAACCATCTATTGTGCTATCCATGAAACCTTTCCGTGCCGCTCTGCAGATCATTGTGCAGAACACATCAACAGGTGAATATTTAACCGATAAAGATCATGCACTGCGAACCAGCAAAGCAGATACAAGTCAGCATGGTTTTGGACTACTCAATGTGCAAAAAACTGTAGAAGCTGCAAATGGGATTATAGACATCACAAAAAATTCCACTTCTTTTTGTGTGACTATTTTAATCCCGGAGAAATAGGAGAGCGTATATGAAACCAGAATTAAACATAGCAATGATCGAGGATTCTCCCGCTCACTGCCAACAATTACAAACCACCTTAAACCAATGGGCCAAAGAGCAATTTGTTACATTACATACATCCGTTTTTGCAGATTGCGCTTCGTGCACTCTTGATAAGATGCTTTCTTTTGATGTTATTTTTTTAGATATCGAACTGCCGGATGGCTCCGGATTAACACTTGCTCAATCTCTTCGCAATGCTAATTATCTTGGTACGATCATTATATTATCTGCCCACGAGGATTATGCACTGCAGGGATATCGCGTACGTGCCTTGTATTATATTGTCAAACCTGTCACATTACTAGAAATAACATTCGCATTATCACCGGTGGTCACACAGCTTATGGATGACTGTTATACCATTTCCATATCCAAACACGAAACAAAACAGATAAAATACTCTGACATTATAGCCTTTCGCTGTATCAAATCTTCCCATTATATTGCCATTGATACAATAACAGATTTGTATCGGCAGCGAGCAACTATCAACACGCTGTGTGATGCTCTTCCTGATTATTTTCTTCAAACCAACCGTTCTACTATTATGAATATCAATCACATACAGAGTATCTCCCAAAAAGATATCACTGGAAGTAATGATCTGATCTATCCTTTATCTATAGAATATGCGGATGATGTAAAAAAACGTTGGATCCGATCTTCGAATCCCTATATTAACTGATCAGTCTCCCGGACGAAACTTTCCATTAACTGTACAATGGGTTTTGTCTGTATATTGTTTCTGCGTAGATCCCTTGAATACCGGAAGATACCGTTTTGGTTTCGCTGTATTGTAAAACAACGGATCGTAGCATTTTCCATTCACGACTGCCCACACATGCGTTCCCGAAAAACGATCACTTGTGTCCTGCGCAATAACAACACGCTTATAGCCAAGTTCCGAAGCCAAAAAAGCAAATCCAACGGACAATGTACGGCAGTCTCCGGTTTGAAAACGGTATAACGCATCTGCCGATTTCGATGTCCAGCCTTTCTTACCATCACATTTTCGTTCGGAGTAATCATAATTTTTCACAACCCACATAAAACATTTGTCCAACTTTTTGGACTGGGACATCGCTTTTTTGCGATGCTGCTTCTGAACACATTCACGAATGATCACACGCGCATGTTCCCTGGCAACCGCTTCCTTACGCTGCTGTTTTGTCAGTTTCTTACCAGATGGCGCATAACAGGTATGCTTATTCCGATAATAAGCAACACTGCCATCCAGATTCATAAAATACTGTGTTCCCTTTTTGCTATAGTCCCTGCTATACATATAGCCATGATCAATATAGTAGTATTTTCCACTAATACGGTAGATCCCGCGTTTCACTGCCAGTAAGCCCCTGGCATCAAAGGAAAATCCTCGCGCCATACCATTTTGCACGAGTTGACCATTCTTTTTAGTAAAGATAATTTTGAATCGCTTAGATCGGCATAAACCAATATCATTTACTTTACCAATACGATAATATTTATTGCCAATACGGACATGCCACCCTGCCACCGTCTGTCCATGACGATCGGTCAAATACCGTTTGCCATCCTCTTCATTTTGCTCAATGCGGTAACGCACACCATCTTCCGACACAGTCTGTGCCGAAACCTTCGCTGTATTTCTACCACTTAACAGCATCATAATTGCTGCTGCCCCAAACGTGATCTTTATTATTTTTTTCTTGGCTGACATATCTTCCTCCATAGCGTCATTTTTATTGTTGCGTATCCATTTCTTTTACCGTGACAATATCATCCAACTGATAACAAAATCCCGGTGCAGATGCTTTCGCATTTTCTTGATATTCTTTGGTCAGATCTATCTTGTCGGAAGGATTCAACGGATTTACCCCCGTATATTTGCCATAGAACACCTTGATCTGTCCTTTGGCGAATCCATCAATCGCGCGTTTCACAGCCTTCCTGGTCCCGGGCGCTGCAATTACTTCATTCAACTCCAGCATTTGTACCCAATTGTCTGCAAGTCCGCCCCACGCATCATTCTTTTCTTTTTGTACATCCAGTTCACTTTCAATCTTTTTGCCATCCAATACCGCTTGAATCACTGCGGATTCATAAGGCTCCCAATTGACTTTGCAACCGATCAGAGATGTTGTAGGTGCCACGCTGGTCATGCCTTGATTGTAACCGACATGATACACTTCATATTTGTCGGTCTGGCTCATCTCCTCACAGGCAACTGCCGGCCCTGTGGTATCTGAGTGCTGCGATATGATCACACAGCCATCTTCTATCAACGACTTTGCAATCTCCTTTTCATACGAATAACTACTCCATGTATTTGCATAGCAGACCGTCATAACTGTCTCGGGAACGACGGAACGTGCCCCCAGCAAAAAAGCCGTATATCCCGATATTACTTCCGCATAAGCATAAGCTCCAACATAACCAATCTTAGCATCTTGCGGTGTAATCTTACCTTCTGAGATCATTTCCTGCAATTTCATGCCAGCCACAATTCCAGCAATATATCTTCCCTGATATACTGCTCCCATGTAGGTATGGTAATTAGAAACAATGGGATTCTGATTCGCATTGTCCCCTGTTGCCTGACAAAATTGTATTTCCGGATATTTCTTAGCTACTTCTTTCGTTGTCTTACCATATCCATAACTGGTCGCAAAGATAACATCACATTTTTCTTTTGCCAATTCAACAAGCGGTTCCTCTACTGCATTTTCAGGTACATTAAATTTCTCTACAACCTGCACCTTATCACCAAACTGATTTTCAATGCTTTTTTGTGCCCGAATAAAATTGTACACATAAGGATTACTTTCATCCCCAATATAGACAAAACCAACTTTTATCGATTCTTTTACCTGACTTTTTTGTACAACACAATGCCATACACCCGCTAAGCCAACTACCAAAATACAAGTGATCAATGCTGCCATTTTTTGTTTCTTCATGCTTCTCCCCCCTCGTATCTCTTCGACGGATCGATAATGCCCTCTTCTATCAGCGAGATCATAATTTTAACGATATTGGGATCAAATTGTGTTCCACTTCCCTTGTGAAGTTCTGATAACACATAATCCATATCCATCTTTTGCCGATACACACGATTCGAGGTCATTGCATCAAACGCATCGGCAATCCCAATAATTCTCGCATTTAATGGAATTTCCTCTCCCTTCAGCCCCTTGGCATATCCTTTGCCATCATAACGTTCATGGTGATATCTGGCGCCATCCGCCACATCCTGCACAATTGTGAAATCTTTTAGTATATCACCGCCGATCAACACATGACTCTTCATGATCTCATACTCCTCGTCCGTCAATCGTGACGGCTTATTAAGTACGGCATCCGGTATACCGATCTTTCCAATATCATGCAGCAATGCGATCTTACGCAAAGCTTCACATCGTTCTTTGCTCCAGCCCATCCGCTTTGCAATTAGCACGGAATATTCTGCAACGCGCTCCGAATGCTGGCTTGTATTCTCATCTCTGGCATCGACAGTTTTTGCAATGGCAAGAATCGTCTCATTACCCATCTGCGCCTGTTTTTTGGCTAATTCAATCTCGCGATTCTGTCGCTCGATCACGCGGTTGCTTTGCAGTCTCGTGATCAGCCATGTAAGGTACATAATGATCATAACCGCAATAATAATATAATATGCCTTAAACCACCACGTCTCCCAAAAGCGTTCCGGCTTTTCGATGGAATACGAACTGCTTTCGATCTCTTTCGTCCCGGTATAATCCAATATGGAGATTACAAACGTATAGGTTCCAGACGGCAGGTTCGTATAAACGATCGTCCCAAGTTCACTTTGTCGGACAATATTCTTTTTGTGCTCAAATCCTTTCAAATAATAACTAATGTATGGATCTTCTTTGGTGTAATTCATAAGAATCGGTGTGATCTCAATCTTATCCGCCGACTCTCCGATCGATGTCGTTTCGCTTTTACTGATATAATATTTGGTTCCATCTACCGTAATGTCATTGAGCCACATACGATAAATGGTTTTATTTTTATTATACTGTTCAATATTTACCACATACACTCCACTATTACAGGACAAATAATAGTTACCTTTATCATCGATATAATTCCAAGCGTTAGCAGTAAGTGAACCATCCAGTCCTCTTTTGCCATCGAGCAATTCATACGTGTATTTTTCATTTTGGATCAAACTGTCCTGAGTAACTATGTAAATACCTGCACTGCCTAGTATCCATACTTTACCATCGCTGTTTACCATTGCATCGTAGTTGTTCGAGTACGGAAAACCGGACAGGCTTCTGCATTCCAGCTTATCATTCATATAGCATAATCCGTTGCTGGTAATGATCAAATATCCTTTATCAAGCGCAACAATGCGCAAAATAACATCGGAAGTAAGTCCCGCTTTCATTGAAACCGTACGCTGTACCTTATTATTACGGATCACAGCAATACCACTTCCGTCACTTCCTGCTAAAATAGTTCCATCCGAACACTGCAGCATACACAATATCTGAGGATTGCCTAAGCCGTCCTCCTCGCCGATCGTTGCCACTACTTTCCCATTTCGAATAAAATCTATTCCTGTATTTTCAGATGCTGCCATCGTCCCATCTTTCAGCTCCATCACTGTTCGAAAGCGATTGCTGATGGTTCCTTTATTCGGTCCGTATTCTGTGATCTGCAGAGATGGTGTCACTTCGAGTAACCCCTCCTCTCCGGAGATAGCGATCCAAAGATGACCGGCAGAATCTACTGTCATGCAGCGGATCCTTCGTCCTCGAAGCTTGCGTGTCAATTTATTGTCACTCACACACTGTTGCTTTTCATCAATGATCTGCAGTCCATCGTCCGTTCCAATGTATATGCAGTCCTGCCATTTTGTCACTGTATTAACAACACGTTTCTCCAATGAATACTGTCGAAAAAGATCCGTGAAGCAGGTTTTAGACAACTTGAGAAGCCCCAGGCGAGAAGATGTAAACCAAAGATTTCCCTGATAATCCATCGTCATATTGTCAATAGAACTGTTGAACGTATTCGTATCAAACGTATGAAACTTCTCTCTTTGCAAATAGCCAATACCACTTCCACTGCATACCCAATAGTTTCCCTGATCGTCCGAAGCAATACTGCTTATCTGTTGAAGATTTCCCGTTGTATAGCGTTTTATTGTTCGATATTTTCCATTAGTTTTACGGAGACGATACATTTCATTTGTCGTTGTTCCGACCAGCAGATCCCCATTGTCCATATACTTACAGCAAGTATAAAATGTTTCTGCATTGCCGGTTTTTAACGTGAACGTCTCCTTGATCATCTGATTGTTGATAATGAATAATTGTCCTGAATTATTGACAACGGCAACATCGCCAGCCTTGCCTATTGCTATAGAACGTGCATACATGATTTCCTGTAAGGTTTTGCGCACCTTCAGGCCATTACTGATCGTTACGATACTTAATGCATCCGAAGTACCTATGTAATAATTTCCCTGCTCATCTTCGGCAATACAGCGGATTGAGTTGGATGCAAGATCATTCTGCACCGTCAATATGTTACTGATTTTATCTCGAACATAGATCGATACACCATTGTCATTGGTTCCGATCCATAAACGACCTTCCTCATCCTCAAACAAGCAATTTACATTTTTGACATCCTTCATATCGGACATCGTATCAAACGTAGACCCATCAAAACGATACAGCCCTGAATAAGTTCCGATCCACAAATATCCATCTTTGGTTTCTACAATATCATTTGCCTCACCACCAATCAGGCCATTCTCGCCATTATATACTGTCTGTGAATACGTCGATGTATATTTATCACCGGCTGTTGCTGCAACGCACTTCTGTCCACTGCCAATTAACGCCGCTGTAACGACAATACCGATCATTAAGGCACCTGAAGATTTCCGCTCTGCATTGCACTCGAAACGATCGCTCGTGATGATACCCAATATACCAAATATGATGCATACCGTAACCACTTTATCCGGAAAGTCCACAAGAAGCTCGGATAACACAGAGGCGATCACGACCGGAATACGATAATACCGGAACATATCAAATAAAGCATCCCCCCACAGGTTGCCGTTATACCCTTGAAAAAATATCAAGTTAAATGGTGTAGAGACAACGACTGCAACGACCGAAACAAGTGCACTGGTCGTAAAGACACCAAACCAGTCACGTATCATATGTCTGCGCATACAGATTCCCATAACGATTGCAATCGCAACGCTGGTAACTGCATACGCATAACTGGTGACATTTCTCATTCCGTACAGAATGTTATTCGTTGCACCACATAAAGCGCCAAAAAAAGGGCCAAGTAAACACGCTGACATCCCCGTGCCGATGGAATCCATCCACAACGGCAATTGCCAATCTGCTGCCAATACCTTTCCCATGTAATTTATCCCGATGCAAACAAGCATAATTATGCACGTATTGCTGACCGATCGTATTTTCTTTGTCATATTCCCTCCCATTTCGTCCCATGCAAACATTACAGCATTTGTAACACTGTATTCCCGAATACCAAACTTCCGGCATTTCGTTTATGAGACCACGCGTATCACTATAATCTTGCCTATTATATCACGTAGCCTAAAACAAGTAAATGCTATCGCGGTTAATTTTTGTAAGATTATGTCTCCAAAATGCTTAGAAACAACTACCGCATTTTCAAATCTCATGTTCTTGTTGAAATATTCTGCGATAGGCGCTTGGTGTCACACCATGTCTTTCCCTAAAATACTGAGTAAAGCGACTTTGTGAACCAAATGCACAATGTTCACTGATCTCGCCGATAGACTTATCGGTATACTTCAAAAAATACTCGCTTGCTTCAATTTTTTCATTGATAATATATTGCTTCAGCGAAATCCCCTCCTGCTTGCGAAAACGATCGGATAAATAATTCGGTGTGACGTCAAACTCTTTTGCAATGTCTGTCACTTGAAGTTTATCCATAATATGCAGATAAATATAATTTCTGACCTGAGAAGTTAATACATCTTCACAGTTTTTTCGCTGCAGATCGCGTACCTCACGCGCAAAGATAAATTCTGCCTCTCTGGTCGCCTTCTCAACTTCCAGTGGCTCCTGCAGATTATCCTCTACATTGCGTAAAAAGCTATCACACATAGACAAGGCTTTTTCCGGGGTGACTCCTCCCTGAATGGCGCTTCGAGACGCACTGCTGATCACCCATACTGCTATATTTTTGTAGTGTCTTAGTACATCCTTGGAAACATTTCCGATCTCTCCTCCATAAGATTCATTAATACTTTCTTCCAACGCCTGCAGATCTCCTCTGCGAATGCTCTCCTGCTCACGGCGCTCCTGTCGGATCGGATTGTGCGCTTTACGCCTCTCCTGATAATGCAGCATATCATTTGTCAGATGCTTTGCAATACTGGCATCCGGCTCCTCCAATACATTCCAGAATACATTTCCCGGCATTTCCTGTCCGGTAATGGATTTCCAACAAAGCTCTATGATCGCGCGAAATTCATCCTTTCCACAATAAGAAATGCCTATGGAATCATTGCCTACCGCATAATACACGCGTATCCTGCCTAACACAATATATTCCCCTACAGGCGATTGGATGACTGCGTATGCCACGCCCTTTCCATCCATTTTAATATATGGTTTTTCTTTCCCTTTTCCCTGAAACTCCCTTGGTGCAACCGGCTGACACACACCTTCCTCAAAGCTGTGTATCAGATTCCCTTCCCGGTCAAAGACATTGATGGGTCCATGCAATAATTTGTGTAGTCGCTCTAATAAGTAAATATCCATATTGTTTTCCCCGCCTTTCTATAATGCGCTTTTCTCTCACTCAACTTGTCTTCGAATGGCTTCCTCCACTCGTTTGACCTCAGCATAAAATTCTCTTGCAGACCATAATTTGCAGCCTTGCCCTCGGATGATCAGCTGCTCCAGGCCATCCGAAGTTGCCACAGTTACATCATGTTCCCGCCCCATGTTATGAGCAAGTTTTTCGATATATTGATCTGCTGTTTCCGCCTCCTTCGTATATACCACATGTATATTGTGATAATCCAGCATCTGACCAATGCCACCTTTTACCTTATAAGCATCAAATACAAGGATCAGTGTCATCCCCATATAAGCTTGATAATTACATAAAATATCCATCAGGCGGTCTCTGGCTGCGTCAATATTATCCTTTGCCAGCTCGTTCAGTTCGTCCCATGCAAACACTATATTATAGCCATCCACCAGCAGATACTTTTCCGCCGAACGCTTGTAAGCGACAGGTCCACGACTGTCTGTGGACGAAACAACACGTTTTCGCTGTCTGATCCAATTTTTCTTCTGATTGCGGTTTGCGCCACCCGCTTGTCCAAGAATAGAACGAATCTCTTCTTCTCCCATCGAGTATTCCGTATCATACCGCATTCTGCGCCTCATTGCTGCTGTCATAGGCTCCGCATAGTCGTCTTCCGGTGACTGCTTACCTTCCAAAGAATACCCATTATCTACGTGTACATGATCTGCCACTTCATCCCAAGGAACGATATAGCCGGAACCATGTGCTGTAAACACAGAATCCGCTGTTGCCGCATAATCCAGATCCGGATCATAACCAATCTGTGCAACCACTTCTTCCGTATTGTGGCATGGTCGATATCCGCACAACTGACAGGACATCTTTCCTTTACCACCGGTATAAGCAGACAGATCCTTCTGATAGGAGCGTATTGTCGCAACCGGTGCTTCTCCGGCAAGAACTGCGTATTCTCCCGATGAATCCGGTGCATTCAGTTTCGCACTCATTCGCTCCATGTCCGTCATTGCCCGTCCCAACTGTTCGGTCGGCAGCTCCAAACGGAACGAATAGTACGGCTCCAGTAAGATCGTTTCTGCCTGTCTAAGTCCCTGCCTGACTGCACGGTAGGTCGCCTGTCTGAAATCGCCGCCCTCCGTATGCTTCACATGTGCTTTACCTGCAATAACGGAGATCCGCATATCCGTGATCTCTGATCCGGTAAGCACTCCGCGATGTTTCTTTTCCTGCAAATGAGTTAGGATCAAACGCTGCCAGTTTTTGCTCAGCATATCTTCGCTGCAATTCGTGTCAAACACCAGACCGGATTCCGGCTCACCGGGCTCCAACAACAAATGAACCTCTGCATAATGTCGTAATGGTTCAAAATGCCCCATACCGATAACCGGTGCCGCTATGGTTTCTTTGTAAACGATATTTCCCTCGCCAAAAGTGACATGCATACGATAACGATCAAATAACCGCTGCCTGATCACTTCGATCTGCACCTCGCCCATCACCTGTGCATGAAGTTCTTTGAGTGTTTCATCCCATATAATATGAAGCTCAGGTTCCTCCTCTTCAAGCTGCTTCAAGAGCGGAAGTGCACGTCTTACATCCCAGTCCGGTTCCAAAAAGATCCGATACGTCAAAACCGGCTCTAATATTGGAACCTCATCGTGTTCCATAAAGCCAAGCCCCTCTCCCGGATACGTATGGGACAAACCGGTAACCGCACAAATTTCTCCCGCTTTGGCTTCTTTTGCCGTCGTATATTTTTCTCCGGAATAGAACCGGATCTGATTGATCTTTTCGCTCCAGATCTGCTCTTCATCGCCATCATCAGATTGCAGCTGCTTTTTGCCTTGTAATAACTGTCTCGCCTGCAGGCGTCCACCCGTCACTTTCAAATGTGTCAGTCGATTGCCCTGCTCATCTCTGGATATCTTGTATACTCTGGCGCCAAACTCATCTCCATACTGACCGGGCTCTGTATATTGCCACAATCCCTTTAGAAATGTTTCAACTCCCTGCATTTTTAGTGCAGAGCCAAAATAACATGGAAACAACTTCCGTTGTCTGATCAGCCGGATCACATCTGCATCTTCAAGTGTTCCATCCTGCAAAAAGCGTTCCAACAGATCCTCTTCACACATGGCTGCCGCTTCCATCACGCTCTCAGGTTCTGCCATAAAATCAACACAGGCATCCGAAAGCTTTTCCTGTAGTTCCTGCATGATCCGACCACGATCCGTATCCGGCATATCCATTTTATTGATAAAAAGAAACACCGGAATATCGTAGTAAGCAAAAAGCTGCCATAACGTCTCGGTATGGCTTTGCACGCCATCAGCAGCACTAACGACTAATACTGCATAGTCCAGTACCTGCAATGCACGCTCCATTTCTGCCGAAAAATCTACATGTCCCGGTGTATCTAATAGCGTAACCGTTCCATCCTGCAACGCAAAGCGCGCAGGCTTGGAAAAAATAGTGATCCCCCGGTCACGTTCCATATGATTGTTATCTAAAAAAGCATTTTGATCGTCAACACGCCCTAATTGGCGGATCGACCCTGCCGTATACAAAAGTCCCTCCGACAGTGTCGTTTTTCCCGCATCAACGTGCGCCAATATTCCTATGGTAATATGTTTCATATATATTCACTTTCTATCTGCGATCCTTCGCCGGTGTAATATCCCCGGTACTCTCGCTAATGATAAATCGTGGCCGTTCCTTGGTTTCCATGTAAATCTTACCAATGTACTCTCCAATAACGCCCAAACTAAGCAACTGCACACCGCCCAAAAATAAAATACAGCACAAAAGACTTGACCATCCACCAACAGTCATTCCGCATATCTTTTCAATGATCGTTGCAACAATAGCGATCAAACTGATCACACAAACAATAAATCCCATGCTGGTGATCATACTGATCGGTTTGACGGAAAAGCTGGTAATGCCATCAAACGCAAACGAAAGCATTTTTTTCAATGGATAATGGCTCTCTCCGGCAATTCTCTCAGCACGTTCATAGTAAACGCAGGAATAGCGAAAACCTACTAACGGCGCCATTCCACGTAAGAACAGATTAACCTCTTTGAACTGTGCTAATCCCTCCAGCGCTTCTTTACTCATCAAACGGTAATCTGCATGATTGTATACAACATCTGCGCCCATCGCCGCCATAACTTTATAAAAGCCCTGCGCCGTAGCACGCTTGAATACCGTATCTGTCTTTCTCTCGGAACGCACACCATAGACGATCTGTGATCCTCCCAAATACTCGTCCACCATCCGCGTCATCGCTGTCATATCATCCTGACCGTCACAGTCGATCGATATTGTAATATCTGCATATTGTTTTGCTGTCATCAGTCCTGCAAAAAGAGCATTCTGATGTCCACGATTACGTGACAAACATAAACCTTCGATCTGCTCTTCTTCCTCTGCAAACTTGCTGATCAATTCCCAAGTAGCATCTTTGCTTCCATCATTTACAAACATGACACGGCTCTCTTCTGCAATCTTCCCTTCTGAGATCATGCCACGCAGCGTCTGCAAAAATAATGGTTCTGTTTCCGGTAATACTTTTTCTTCATTGTAACAAGGAATTACAATGTATAAAATTGGTTTACTCGTCATGATATACCCCCTGTATTGTGTCTTTGTTTCTTTCATAGATACCATGGATCATTTTCCTGCATAGCAACGTATAAGAATGCATACCTCGCTTCTCCATGACCCTTGGCAGTATTATATCAAATATTGTTTCAAGATGGCAACCTTGTCTGTCTGCTCCCAAGGAAGGTTTAAGGTGTTTCTTCCAAAATGTCCATATGCCGCAGTTTGGCGATAGATCGGTCTGCGCAGATCGAGCATCTTGATTATACCAGCCGGACGAAGATCAAAGTTATCACGGATGATCTCAACCAAACGGCTGTCGGATAATTTGCCGGTACCAAACGTATCTACCATAACAGAAGTCGGCTGTGCAACGCCGATCGCATAGGAAAGCTGAATCTCACAACGGTCTGCAAGACCTGCCGCTACGATATTTTTGGCAACGTAACGTGCTGCATATGCAGCCGAACGATCTACCTTTGTGCAGTCTTTTCCCGAAAAAGCTCCGCCACCGTGACGTGCATATCCGCCATACGTATCTACGATGATCTTACGACCAGTCAATCCGCTGTCACCATTCGGTCCGCCGATCACGAATCTGCCGGTTGGATTGATAAAATATTTCGTATCTTCACTTACTAATTCTGCCGGAAGGATCGGATCAATCACATACTTACGAATATCTTCATGGATCTGCTCCTGTGATACATCCTCTGCATGTTGACTCGAAATAACCACAGCACTGATATGTATCGGCTTACCGGCTTCATCATACTCTACTGTCACCTGACTTTTGCCATCCGGTCGAAGATAAGAAAGTGTTCCATTCTTACGCATCTCTGTCAACCGGCGTGTCAACTGATGTGCCAAAGAAATCGCATATGGCATGCAATCCTCCGTCTCGTTGGTTGCATAGCCAAACATCATTCCCTGATCTCCTGCACCGATTGCTTCAATCTGTGCATCAGACATATCCATTTCACCGTTCTTTGCCTCAAAAGCCTTATCAACACCCATAGCTATATCTGCAGACTGCTGATCTAACAACACCTTTACCTTACAGGTATCACAGTTGAATCCTTTGGCATCATCGTCATAACCAATCTCACGGATCGTCTCACGCGCGATCTTCTCATAATCAACCTTAGCTCTCGTGCTGATCTCGCCCATGATCATCACATAATCTGTCGTAATGACTGTCTCACAAGCAACACGGCTCATCGGATCCTGTTCCATCAATGCATCCAATACAGCATCGGAAATGTTATCACATATTTTGTCCGGATGTCCTTCCGTAACCGATTCCGATGTAAACAAACGTTTCTCCATAATTTCCTCCATTCTGCCGTACCATTTCTATACGGTCTATCTACGAATATTTCCAAAAAGAAAAAGCCCACCTAAACCGACGACAGATGGACTTGATTTCAACTTGATCTCAAACCCTCTTATTGCTCGATTTCTCGCTGAGATTGGCACCTTCCTGTCAGGGGTTGCCGTGGTTTCACAGAGCCTTCACTCTCCGCCACTCTAAATAAGAGTTGTTTTGTGAACTATTTTCTTATACCGTGTAATAACACACAACTTTTATATTATACCGTTCGACGCATTTCGTCAATACCCAAACGAGACTATTCGCCAAAATTATGAACCATTTATGATAATGTCCAATATACCACAAAGGAAAATGTCTCAAAACAATACCCGTTCAGAAGATCCAAACATATCTCCTCAGCAGCAAGCGGGCATACATACTAAAAAATTTTATAGTGCTACATCGGTACATTTGGCATACATACTAAAAAATTTTATAGTGCTGCATCGGTACATTTAATAAGAAATGTTCCATTAAATCATGGAGTACGATAACAGGACCCGACAACCAGAACCATAAATTACAATATAAAAGACAGATCTGCCCCCGAAAGTTGTACTGCTGTCCGGAATAATCCCATACCGCCAGATGCAGATAACGATTCACGATCATGCCGACAACAAATTCCACCACCGTGATCATAAGACTGCACAAAAGCATCTGCCCCACCAGTGATGCCTGTCCACCCAGTAGATTTTGCACAGCACCGACTAACACAAAACAAATTCCACCAGCTAGCAGCATTGATATATGAGAATAACCCCGCATTAATATTTCTAATGCGCAATATAAAAATCCTCCTGTAAAAAACATGATCGTATATGCCTGTGCCGGATTCATATCTGCTATTCTCCTTCCTTTGCCATATGTTCTGCTATTCTCAAACATAGTATGTATTTTTTTTAAAATTTTATTCTTGTTGATAATGATTGGTTTTTATCAGGTATTGTGCTAACATAACAAGAGAATACTTAAGCAGAAAGCGAGGATTTTGATATATGAACCAAACCATCTTAAAACGACTGGATGCTGCGATCACATCAACATTGATCGGACACAGTGAAGATCCTGACTGTAATGTCGGCGCATCCATCTGTATACTCCATCGCGGCGAGGAAGTATACCGCAAAGAATACGGCGAAGCAGACAAAGAAAAACACCATCCAATGAAACCGGATACGATCTTCCGCTGTTATTCTATGACAAAGCCGATCACTTCTGTTGCTGTGATGACTTTGGTAGAAAAGGGTGCATTAGCACTATCCGACCCGGCCAGCAAGTATTTACCGGGGTTTAAAGATCAAAAAGTATATACCGATCAGGGACTTGTTCCGGCGAACCGCGAAGTCACTATTCAAGATCTGTTGGATATGACTGCCGGTGTGGTCTACCCGGATGCATCTTTTCCTGCCGGTGCTATTATGGACAAGATCCAAGCAGATTTCTATGATAAGATCGCCAAAGGCGAACCGACTCCTTCTACCTATGAATTGGCAAATATCATCGGTCAACAGCCTCTGGCATTCCAGCCCGGCGAGCGCTGGTTATACGGTTTTTGCGCAGACGTTCTCGGCGCCATCGTGGAAGTCGTATCCGGCAAACGCTACATTACGTATCTAAAAGAAACTATTTTTGAACCGCTCGGCATGACAGACACCGATTTCTATGTCCCAGAGCAAAAGCAGGATCGTTTTATGCAGTTCTATCAATATATGCCGGAAACTCAAACGTTAGATCCATGCACCTGGCAGCATTTATGTCTGTCTCATATGCATCTAAAACAGCCATCTTTTGAATCCGGTGGCGCAGGTTTGGTATCTACCTTGAGCGATTACGCCAAATTTGCACAGATGATGTTAAACAAAGGAACGTATCAGGGTGTCCGCATTTTGGGACGCAAAACAGTAGAATGGATGACACAGAATCATCTTAATGAAAAACAGCTGGGAAGCTTTGACTGGGAAGCATTAAAAGGTTATGGCTATGGCAATCTGATGCGTTGTATGATCCATACAGAACTTTCCGAAAGCATTGGATCTAATGGCGAATTTGGATGGGACGGCTGGTTAGGCAGCTATGTAAGTATGGATCCGGCTGAGGATCTGGCGATCATTTATGTGATCAACAAATGCGGTGGTAACGGTTACCGGGATGTACAAGTTATCCGCGATATTGTATATGCCGCATTAGAAGATTAGCAATTCACTCAAACTTCCCATACCGGAAGTTATTGTCCGAACCACAGATTGCTTATTATGTCAAGAACATATTGCATTTTGCAGCCACCAAAGAGTGGTTTCTGCCATCCGAGA
>ULSL01064851.1_pt1 | contig 22180 bp, 14 predicted proteins | sample 1956321 | NCBI WGS metagenome assembly ULSL01 (sample SAMEA4835707, study PRJEB28245) | human gut metagenome | biome: gut microbiome; material: fecal sample | place: Denmark | collected 2008
GCGACGGCTTAGTTCATAATCCTGTCCCCAACTGAGTGTGACTTTCTTTCCTTCGTCTGCTACGACAAGTTCAGTTCCCCAGTTGTTTTTCCAATTGCCGTCGCACATGAACTTTTGGGTAGCCACGTGATAGACATAATACACACCACCGCCCGTTTCGTCGGGAGTTAAATTCGGTTCAACAAAGGTCAAGGCCGGGTCGGGCCAGTTTTCTGATGCCCATAAAGGCAGTGTGGATGACGTTGCGCTGCAAAGCGCCATCGCAACAAGTAAATTGTTTCTCATTTCACTAGATATTAAGTTTGTTCCTTACCGGGATTAAATCAGAGTGCGTTTAATTCAGGCAAAGGATGTTTTTTTATGTTCATTAAATTTGGGAGAAGGTAGACACTCTGATTTTGCTGTTTGTTTCAGCAAATAAACCTTCTGCTTTCCCGGTTTCAAAATTAAGGAGACTGTATTGTTCCGTGCGTGCGGAATCTGTCTAAAAAGAGGGACGTTTCTGCCAAAATATGGCAGACTGAATGCGAGCAACGGTAAATCGGTCAAAAAAAGGGGGTATTCATGCAAAAAGCATGTGAGGTGGATATGTACTGTCGGATTTATCGTATCTTTGTTAGAGCGTAATTTTAAAATTCAGATGCCATGAAACGGAGCATTCGTCTGTTATGTTTTCTATATGTTCTTTGTTGTACGGTTTTTGTGGTAGCACAGCCTTATGCCATACAACATTTAGGAGTGGAGAATGGCCTTTCCAATAATTTTGTGCTTAGTATGGCGCAGGACAAACGCGGCTGCATTTGGGTGGCTACGGAAGTCGGCTTAAATCGCTTTGACGGAAACGGTTTTACAGTCTATAAGCAACATAATTCTGAAATTGCCGGCGATGCCTTGAATACACTTCTCTATGACGAAAAGGAAGATGTGCTGTGGATGGGCGGAAAGTTCGGTGGCCTTTGTGCTTGGGAAGGGAAGAGCGGATGTTTTCGGACTTACCAAGCACGGAATGGCATGAAACTGGAAAATATTGTTCATCTCGCCAAAGCCAATGATGGGGGAATATGGATTACGCCCCATCACTACGATCCTATTTATTTTGATTCTCGGTCCCATCGTTTTACTTCTTTATCCGATATGGGGATTCAATTAGACTGCCGTTCGAATTTATGTGCTTTTGCAGATGGAGATTTGCTTTATGTCGGTCATTATCGGGGAGGAATGAGTATTATAGATTTGAAAAAGAAGACCACGCGTCGCATGCTTCATGACCCGTCTGTGCCGCAAAGTCTGCCAGGACATAGCGTGTATTCTTTATATAAGGATCGTTTGGGACATCTTTGGGTTGGTACCGAATGGGGGTTGGGATTATTGGATTCATCTACCGGGCGCTTTACTGTGTTTCGGCATGTGCCGGGGCGTATTTCATCTTTGGTGGCTGATCGTGTTTATGATATTTGTGAAACGGCAGACGGGAAGCTTTGGATTGCTTGTGATGTCGGTGGTATCAGTATTTTGGATCTGAGTCAGATTACTTTTAAACATCCTGAAGAGGTGTGTTTTGAAAACTTGTTGTCAGCAGTTACAGGGAAGGGCTTGTCATCCAGTAATATTCGTAAGGTGTTGCAAGATTCGTACGGCAATATTTGGATTGGGAATTATAGTTGCGGCCTTGATTTTATCAGTCATCGTCCTCCGGTTTTTCAGATTTGTGGTGATAGGCCCGTATATGGGATGTATAGGGGTGAAGAAGGACAGTTATGGGTCGGAGGAGAAAATGAATTATTGTTGTATAAAAACGATAGCTTGGCCAAACGTTTTGATATATGTTGTGACATGTTATGTTCTTACGGATGGGTCGCAGCTATTATAGATGACGGGCAAGGCTTTTTGTTATTGGGACTATCAGATAATGGTATTTTGAGAACGGAACTTCGGACGGGAAAGACAGAGCGGGTTCCGATGGGTATACGTGACGTACGTGTAATGACTTTTTTTCGTGATACAGATGAAAAAATATGGATTGGTACCGTATTAGGACTGTATAGTTATACAAAAGGTATTGTACGCAAAGAGACGGAGTTGAACAGTAAATTGGAAGAAAAGTCCGTGTACGGTATTCTTCGGGACCGACAAGGCAAGCTTTGGGTAGGAACTTATGGTTGGGGCTTAAAAGTGTTCGATGACAATAACCGAGTGGTAGCTGAATTGAATCCAGATACGGGTTTCCCGGATGGTACGGTAAATAGTTTATTTGAAGATTCTCAGGGGGGAGTGTGGATAGCTACGCGTGCCGGATTGGGATATGTTCCGGACACGCGTTATCCGGAAAGATACAGTTTTTATGGCTATGACCACGGGTTGGAAGATGTATTCATACGCGCTGTGCAAGAAGATGTAAACGGAGAAATATGGATTTCTACCAATAATGGTATTTCGCATTGGGACAAAAAAGAACAAAAGTTTGATAACTATGATTACCGTGACGGAATTCCGATGGGAAACTTTATTGAGGGATCGGCTTGCCGCGGGGTAGACGGTACATTGTATTTCGGTTCATTGAAAGGTATTTGTCATTTTAACCCACAGGAGTTAGATACGTCTTATCGGGTAACTCCCGTACAGATTATGGAGTGTAGGGCAATGGATGGCAGGACCGGAAAAGGAGACCGGTTGATTTTACCGGAAGAAAATGGAAATATAGAACTTCCTTATGACCGGAATTCTTTTCGAATCACTTTCTCCGTACCCGATTACGCACAAAACAAACGGATAGAATATGCTTATAAGATAGAAGGGTTGGAAGACAACTGGGTCAATATCGGAGAGGAGAGTCAGATGGTACTTCGTAACATACCTCCCGGAACTTATATTTTTCGAGTAAAAGCCAGGTTGAGGAATGGGGATTGGGATGAAAGCCATGTGGCAGCCGTACCGTTCTGTATTCATCCTCCGTTGTGGCGGACTTGGTATGCTTATACATTTTATGGTTTGTTGCTTTTGTGTGGTTTATATTTCTGGATGTGTACTTACAAACGCAAGCTGGCTGCCAGAATTGCTTTGGCAGCGGAAGAAAAGAGAATACGTGATGAACAGGAACTGAACAACGAGCGCTTACGTTTCTATACGAATGTCACCCATGAGTTACGTACACCGTTAACCTTAATACTCGGTCCGTTAGAAGACTTAACCGGTGACGGATTGTTGTCAGAACCTTATCGCCGGAAGGTTGGTTTAATCTATAGGAATGCCTTACAATTGCTTGACCTGATTAACCGGTTATTGGATTTCCGTAAAGTTGAAACCCGAAACCGTCGGCTCAAAGTGACAAAAGGGTGGTTGGGTAAGTTGGTAATGGAAGTGGGGCTCCGTTACAAAGAACTGAACCGTAATCCGAAGGTGGATTTCCGAGTAGAAGTCCCTTCGGAAGAAGGCCGTATGTATTTCGATTCGGAGGTCGTGACTACGATTCTGAACAACCTTTTGGGAAATGCGATGAAATACACAGCAGAGGGAAATATCGCTTTGCGGTTGCAGTATGGAGAGGAAGGAGGAAGGCCGTATGCGGAAATTATCGTAGAAGACACCGGATACGGAATCGCTCCGCATGCGTTACCTCATATTTTCGAACGTTATTATCAGGCTGAGGGTAAACATCAGGCTTCAGGTTCGGGGTTGGGGCTCGCTTTGGTGAAATCATTGGCCGATTTGCATGAAGGGATGTTGCGGGTGGAGAGCGAGCTTGGAAGAGGCTCCGTCTTCGTATTCCGTCTTTGGGCGGATTGTACTTATCCGGAAGCCCTTCACATGGAAGGCGCAACGGAAGGCACGGATAAAAAAACGGAAGATGCTGTGGCGGAAATCGACAACCGGCCGCTGCTTTTGGTGGTAGAAGACAATGATGACATCCGCGACTACGTGGCTTCCTCGTTCGATGACGAATATCACGTCGTTACTGCGGTGAACGGCAAGGTCGGTTGGGAGGAGACTCAACGCCTTGTGCCGGACATTATCATCAGTGATATTATGATGCCCGAGATGGATGGTGTAGAACTTTGCCGGAAGGTGAAGGAAGATATGCGTACCAGCCATATTCCGGTTATTCTTCTCACGGCCAAAGATTCTATTCGGGATAAAGAAGAAGGGTATGAAAGTGGAGCCGACTCATATCTGACGAAACCTTTCAGTGCCAAGTTGTTGGACAGTCGGGTGCGTAACTTGTTGGAGATGCGTAAGAGACTGGCCTTACAGATTACGGGTAAGACCAAGGAGTTGACGCACGAGGCTGCACAGACCGGGATTCATTTGAATAAGTTAGACGAAGAGTTTCTCAGGAGGTTTACCGAAGTGGTCACGGAACACATCAACCGCGAAAAACTCGATATTCCTTTCATGGCCGCCGAGATGAATATGAGTGTTTCCACGCTTTACCGGAAGTTGAAAGGGCTGACCGGATTGTCGGGTAATGAATTCATTCGCAAAATAAAATTGAAACACAGTTTACGTCTGTTGACAGAACAAGGATTGAACGTGACGGAAGCTGCCTATGCCAGCGGTTTCAATGATTTGGGACATTTCAGGCGTTGTTTCAAGGAAGAGTATGGTGTGTCGCCCTCTAAATATGCCAAGCAATAAATAGAGGGTGATATCTCCTCTTATTCACATAATAGTCTGATTGTTTTTTCCAGATCGTCTATTTGCTCGTCCCGCGCCACAAGGTCGCCGTGGCGGTTGATGAGGAAATAGGTAGGAAGGCGGCGTACGAGATAAGAACCCAAATAGCCGGAGGCTTCTCCGCGGCTCTCATAGACGCAAGTCCAGGGCAGATGTTCGCATGCCGTTTTCCAATAATGTTCATCAGGGTCGATGGATACCTGGTAAATGTCGAAGCCCAAAGAGGAATACTTGTCATACAATCCCCTCATCTGCATGATACGTTCTTGTGAAGAAGGAAGGGAGTAGGCTGTGAAGTCCAGCAGTACGACCTTGTTTCTGATGTCGGAAAGCTTGCGGTTTTTGCCGTGTATGTCCGGCAATTCTATGTCGATGATACCGGCTGCGGATATCTTTCCCGGGTCGATGTCTTCCAATGATACGGGAGTGGGGCGTTTGGTGTTCTTCATACCTTGTATGGCAATGTTATGCAAGTTTTCCGTGCGGCTGGTGCCCGGATAGTTCGCATCCCATGCCGTGGCCACGGCTCCCACGAACTTGATATCGTCCGGATTGTTTATCGGATTGAAGATGAGGCTTCCGTTTACGGTCTGGAACAGGGCGAAATAGGCTGGAGCAGAGGCCGGATTTTCCATGATATAGTGCATCTTCATCTCATTCTTATAAAGGTTTATTTTTTCATGTACGAGGCGTTCCTGTTCCCCCAACGTCAGGGCTTTGTCGTTCGTGATGTCCTTAATGGATTGTTGTAAGGCGATAAGTTTGTTGTTGATTTCTTTAAGGGTCTGGCAATTCCCGGAACCTTCCACTTCATAGTCGGTGCCCATGTCGGGAAGTTCGGCCTCCACGTGTATGGTCTCCGTAGAGTCTACGGACAAGTTGACGATCTGCCGGTCGATACGCAGGCGGTAAAATTCCGGATTGAACGGACGTGTGCCCTGAAAACAGAATTGGCCGTCTTCGTCCAGACGGGTAGAGTCGAGTGCTTCTATCCCGTTCAAGGTAACGGCTTCGAAGTAGAGCGTCTTGCCGTCGGCCTCGGCAATCCGTCCGTTGATTTCAAACTGCTCTCCCTTGTCCTTACAAGCCGTGGCCAGCATCGTGAGGGCGGCCATGGCACATATCATTTTTTTCATCTCGGCATCATGTATTTACAAACTGTTTACAAAGATAAGGGCTTTCAGCTTTCACCGGAGGAATAAACCATGGTTTTTTCATAAAAAAGACGGATTGTGCGATTTTTTATAGGGTTAAAATCTGATTTATCAATATTTATGCGTACATTTGCCCGATTTATTGATGAAACATTTTAAGAAACCAAATGAACGTAATTAAGAAAACAGTCGAATTGCCTGATGGAAGAACCATCAGCATCGAGACCGGGAAATTGGCCAAACAAGCCGATGGAGCCGTTATGCTCACGATGGGCAACACGATGCTCTTGGCCACTGTCTGTGCCGCCAAAGATGCCGTTCCCGGAACAGATTTTATGCCTTTGCAGGTGGAGTATAGAGAGAAATTCGCCGCTGCCGGCCGTTTCCCCGGAGGTTTTACCAAGCGTGAGGGTAAAGCGTCTGACTATGAGATTCTGACCTGCCGTCTGGTGGACCGCGCGTTGCGCCCCTTGTTCCCCAGCAACTATCACGCAGAAGTTTATGTGAATGTGATTTTGTATTCTGCCGATGGCGTGGACATGCCGGATGCATTGGCCGGTTTTGCCGCATCCGCTGCATTGGCAGTTTCCGATATACCGTTTGAAGGCCCGATTTCCGAGGTGCGCGTAGCCCGTGTGAATGGCGAATATGTGGTCAATCCCACTTTCGCCCAGTTGGAGCAGGCCGACATGGACATCATGGTGGGCGCTACGGAAGAGAACATCATGATGGTGGAAGGCGAGATGAAGGAAGTGACCGAACAGGATTTGCTCAACGCCCTGAAGGTGGCTCATGAGGCCATCAAACCGATGTGCCGTCTCCAGAAAGAGTTGGAGAAAGAAGCCGGTAAGGAAGTGAAGCGGGAGTATTGCCATGAGGTGAACGACGAAGACTTGCGCGAAGAAGTGAAGAAAGCTTGTTACGATGCGGCTTACCGTATCGCTCAGGAAGGCAACCGCGACAAGCATGCCCGTGAGGATGCTTTCATGGAGATCCGCGAAAACTTCAAACTGTCGTATGCTGAAGCACACGCCGATTTGTCGGAAGACGAACTGGCAGAGAAAAATGCGTTGATCGACCGTTACTACCACGATGTGGAGCGCGATGCCATGCGTCGTTGCGTGCTGGACGAAGGCAAGCGTCTCGACGGACGTGCCACTACAGACATCCGTCCCATCTGGTGCGAAGTAAGTCCGCTGCCCGGTCCTCATGGATCGGCCATCTTTACGCGTGGCGAGACCCAGTCGCTCTCTACCTGTACGCTCGGTACGAAGTTGGACGAGAAGATTATCGACGAAGTGCTCGACCAAAGCAAGATGCGTTTCTTGTTGCATTATAACTTCCCGCCGTTCTCCACGGGAGAGGCTAAGGCACAACGCGGCGTGGGCCGTCGTGAAATAGGTCACGGCCATTTGGCATGGCGCGGCCTGAAAGGCCAGATTCCTACAGACTTCCCCTATACGGTGCGCGTCGTTTCCGATATTCTGGAATCCAACGGTTCTTCTTCCATGGCTACGGTTTGTGCCGGAACGTTGGCACTGATGGATGCCGGTGTGCCGATGAAGAAGCCTGTCAGTGGTATTGCCATGGGGCTGATTAAAAACCCGGGTGAAGAGAAATACGCCGTGTTGTCCGACATCTTGGGTGACGAAGACCACTTGGGCGATATGGATTTCAAGACGACCGGTACTATCGACGGTCTGACTGCCACCCAGATGGATATCAAGTGCGACGGTTTGAGTTATGAGATTCTGGAGAAGGCTCTGATGCAGGCGAAAGCCGGACGTGAACACATCTTAGGCAAGCTGACCGAATGTATGCCGGCTCCTCGTGCCGAGTTGAAGCCGCACGTTCCCCGTATCGTTCAGATTACGATACCGAAAGAGTTCATCGGTGCCGTCATCGGCCCGGGCGGAAAGATTATCCAGGGTATTCAAGAGGAAACCGGTGCTGTCATTACCATCGAGGAGACAGACGGCGTAGGTGTCGTACAAGTGAGTGGCGCAAATAAGGACGTGATAGACGCAGCTTTGGGTAAAATCAAGTCTATCGTGGCTGTGCCCGAAGTCGGTGAGGTGTATGACGGTGTGATTCGCAGCGTGATGCCTTACGGTGCATTCGTGGAATTCATGCCGGGTCGCGACGGTTTGCTTCATATTTCCGAAATCGACTGGAAGCGTTTGGAAACGGTGGAAGAAGCCGGTCTGAAAGAAGGTGACCACATTCAGGTGAAACTGGTGGATATCGACCAGAAGACAGGCAAATTCAAGTTGTCTCGTCGCGTGTTGCTCGAAAAGCCGGAAGGCTACGTAGAGCGTCCTGCCCGTCGCGAGCGTCCCGAAAGAGGTGAGCGTCGCGAACGTCGTCCGCGCAATGACGAACAGAGGGGAGAATAAATTGTTTCATCAACGAAAATGATAACGAAAGGCTGTCTGCTATCCTGCGGACAGCTTTTTTTGTTTGTAGTCACTTATACATTTCTTTTCAAATTTATGGGAAAATATTTGGTTATTTATAAGAAATACGTCATATTTGCAAGGTGACATCAAAAAGACATGCCATGAAGGTGAATAGTGTACAAAGTCTTTTAGGAATATGGGTGGCTGTGTTAGGGCTGAGTTCATGTGCCGCAAGTCGGCGAGGAGCGTATGATGTACGTCCGGAGAACCGTGCTGCGTTGTCCCAGGAACGCAAGGCTTCTCCCCATTACAGGATGGACAACGAACATACGTTTCCTGTCTACAAAGACCCTTATACAGTGAAATCACCGGAAGGGTTGATGCTTTTCGATCGGTGGTATTATGAACTTTACCGTGCGAAGGAAGCGACTTATGTCACGGCTACGTACCGTTGCCCTGAGAGTTGGTGGTTTTTCCATGTCAATTCAAGGTGTGCCATTATAGACAACAAGACAGGTGACCGTTACATGTTGCGCGAAGTGGAGTATTATCCTACGGACACATGTTTTTGGATAAAGGACTGTCAGGACAGGTTCGTCCGTTTCGTTATGGTTTTCCCGCCGCTTCCTAAGAAAGTGAAGACTGTGGACTTTTTCATACCCTCCAGTGCGTCGCGCTTTAATTTCGATGGATCGGAAAAGCGTGAGTCCGGCTTGCGGGTGGAAGATTTACGACCTAAACACCGGATACCTCAAGGCGAGGTTATCCGCTGATCCCGGTTCGGCGTGGGATGTGGGGGTGGTTTCCGGTTTCGGGGGCTGCCCCCTAATTTTTACCGTTATTGGGGTTTCCGGTTTACAAACTGTCAAACCGGATGTCTGAAGCGGAAAGCAAATAGCGTGGCGGAAGTCGTTTTTGTTTTATTCTTTTTAACCCTTTGTGGAGCAGTCGGTCGTTTTTTTACTTTCCTTAAGCCAAATGGCGTTTCAATCTCAGCCGAATGATTTTTCGTTTGGAGCAGAAAACATTTTTTTTGTCCGCACGTCGTCCGGACACTCTCCTCGCGTGGGTTGAAAATGTTCCTGAAAACGGTGTGGCGATGCGCTTCCGAGGCTCGTTTTTACTCTATTTGGGTCGTTTCATTGGCCTAAAAAGGATTGGCAGATTGTCCTGTGAATCTTGTTTTATGCTTACATTCCCTCTTTTGTATCTGCGGATACCGTGCCCTTTCGTTGTGTTTTGTGAAAGGCAGAAGTCTTGGACGGTTGACAGATTGTTCATTCTCCAATTAGCGAGAATCGCATATTTCCTTGTGCTTCCGGTTTGAGAAATAAATAAGGGATTCTTGTAGGGGATGATTTGACGTTTTGTCATACTGTTGTGGTGGATAAAAACAAAAAAGGAGACTATAAAGTCTCCTTTTTTTGCGCTTCAGGATGGGCTTGAACCAACGACCCCCTGATTAACAGTCAGGTGCTCTAACCAACTGAGCTACTGAAGCAGGTGCAATTGTGGGGATTGGGCGCTTCAGGATGGGCTTGAACCAACGACCCCCTGATTAACAGTCAGGTGCTCTAACCAACTGAGCTACTGAAGCAGTTTGGGGCGTTCCCCTCAATTGCGATGCAAAAGTAGCGGATATTTTTGAAATATGCAATTTATTGGTGAAAAAAATGACTTTAAAATGAAAAAATCATAAGCCGAAGGAATACTTGTCTCCATATTTTGCCACCGTATGGTTGAAATGATTAAATTTGCGGTATGAAAAAGATATTCTTAGCTGCGGGGCTGTGCTGCATGTCGGCCATTCCCGTGTCCGCCCAGAAGGACAGTAACCATAACTTCGAGATTTCAAAAAATCTGGAAATCTTTAATGACATTTATAAGCAACTGGATATGTTCTACGTCGATTCCTTGTCGGCCGATACGGTGATAGAGTGGGGAATAGATGCCATGTTGCGGCAGGTGGATCCTTTTACCATGTATTATCCGGAAGAAGGAATGGATGAGCTGAAAGAAATGACTACCGGGAAATATGCCGGAATCGGGGCGGTGATCCGGTTCTATAAGAAAGAAGACCGGGTGATGGTTATTGAACCCCAGGAAGACAGCCCGGCCATAGAAGCCGGAGTGAAAGGAGGCGACTTGATTCTGTCCATCGACGGAAAGGACATGAAAGGAAAGAGCACGCAGGAAGTAAGCGAAAACTTGCGGGGCGATGCGGGTACGACTTTTGAGCTGACCGTGAAGCGTGCCGGAGTGGAACATCCTTTGTCGTTCAAGATTACACGCCGGAATATCGCGATGCCTCCCGTGCCTTATTACGGAATGGTGTCAGACGGTATCGGTTATATTTATTTCGAACGTTTTGTCGACGGTTGTTCGCGCGATGTCCGCCGGGCCGTGGTCGATTTGAAGGAGCAGGGTGCCAAGGCGTTGGTGATAGACATGCGTGGCAATCCGGGCGGCCCGTTGAGCGAGGCCGTAGAGGTGACGAACCTTTTTGTGCCCCGCGGGCAGAAGGTCGTGTACACGAAAGGCAAGCTGGCTTCGGTCAATTCGGAACACTACACGAAGAAAGAACCCTTGGACGTGGATATTCCGGTGGCTGTGTTGGTGGACGGTTCTACGGCATCCTCGGCCGAAATCGTTTCCGGAGCTTGGCAGGATTGGGACCGTGCCGTGATAGTCGGTGAGCGTACTTACGGTAAGGGGTTGGTACAGATGATTCGTGAAGTGCCTTATCACGGAAGTCTGAAGGTGACGACGAGCCGCTATTATATTCCCAGCGGACGCTGTATTCAGGCGTATGACTATCGTCATTTGAATCCGGACGGCTCTGCGAAGACTTTGCCGGACAGCCTGACGAAAGCGTTCAAGACGGCCGGTGGCCGTGAGGTTCGCGACGGTGGCGGCATTAAGCCGGACGTGGTGATTACGCCGGACAGTCTTCCGTCCATCGTTTATGACATAGCCACTTCCGACGTGTTGCTGGACTACGTCAACCGTTATGTGCAGACGCACGCCACCATTGCGCCGGCCGGGGATTTTTCCTTGACGGATGCGGACTACGCTGATTTTGTGAAGATGGTGGAGGAGAGTGATTTTACTTATAAGCGTCGTACGGAGGAAATGATGAAATTGTTGGAGCGGACAGCTCGCTTCGAGGGATGCTATGAAGGGGCCAAGCCGGAGTTTGAGGCATTGGCTGCAAAGATGAAGGGCGGCGTGGCTGCCGATTTGGAGCTTCCGAAAAACAAGGGGGAAATCAAGTCGGTATTGGAAAGTGATATCGTAGCCCGTTATTATTTCAGGCGCGGGGTGGTCCAACAGCAATTGAAAGCGGATAAGGATTTGAAAACCGCTTTAGAGATTTTGACGGATACGGAACGCTATGAAAGTTTGCTTAAACCGGTGAAAAAATGAAAAAGAAAAGGGCGAATCCCAACAAGGGCATCATGTTCGGTATTATGGCTATGGCCGTAGTCGTGCTGGCGGTTGTCGTGTTCTTCTGGATGTGGTGTTTCCCTGACGGGACGCATGGAACGGAAGAGACGCAGACGGAGTATCGGATATCGTTGGATGAAGGTTTCCGGGGCGATAGTGTGCAGCTTCAAATCAATGACAGCGTGGTGTTTAGCCGAAGGGTGGCCGCAGATTCATTGGAAGTCGTTGTGGCGGTACCCGATGAAGAGAATTTATTGATGGTGGTACGCCCGGAGGCAGATGCAGTCAGTTCGTTCGAATTGCCTTCGGAAGGCGGGCGTGTCGTGTTGCGAAACCATGACGAAACGGTGTCTATGGAAGCCTTTTGAACCGGATTTTCTCAAATGATATAAAATAACTGTTTGAAAGCTTGGCGGATTGATGCTTTTTGCCTACTTTTGCAGTTGTATGATGAAGTGAGGGGCTTGACAAGGCTCCTCACTTTGCATTTAATAGTGTAATCGCATGATAGAAAAGAGCATTGTAAAAGGGTTAGTGGAAGAATGGCTGGAGGGCCGGGATTACTTTCTGGTGGACGTGAGCGTGAGCGCGGACGACCGTATCGTGGTGGAGATAGACCACGCCGAAGGGGTATGGATAGAAGACTGCGTGGAGCTGAGCCGTTTCATCGAGAGCCGCCTGAGCCGTGAGGAAGAGGACTATGAACTTGAAGTGGGCAGTGCCGGTATCGGACAGCCGTTCAAGGTCCTGCAGCAATACGTGAACCATGTGGGGAGCGAGGTGGACGTGCTCACGGCCGACGGACGCAAGCTCCACGGGGTGCTGACGGCTGCCGGCCCGGAGAGTTTCGAAGTGACGATGAAGGTAAAGAAGAAGCTGGAGGGGGAGAAACGTCCCCGCCTGGTGGACGAAGCGGTTACACTGCGGTATACGGAAGTAAAGTACACGAAGTATTCAATAAGTTTTAAATAGAATCATGGCAAAGAAAGCAGAAACCATCAGTTTGATTGATACATTTGCAGAGTTTAAAGAGACGAAGAACATCGACCGCGCCACGTTGGTGAGCGTGTTGGAGGAGAGTTTCCGTAGCGTCATCGCCAAGCTCTTCGGCTCGGACGACAACTACGACGTGATCGTGAATCCGGACAAGGGCGACTTTGAAATCTACCGCAACCGTACGGTCGTGGCCGACGGGGAGGTGAAGGATGACAACCGGGAGATTTCCCTTACGGAGGCACGCCAGATTGACGAGGATTATGAAGTGGGCGAAGAGGTGAGCGAGAATGTGGACTTTGCCAAGTTCGGCCGCCGCGCCATCCTGACCCTGCGCCAGACACTGGCCAGCAAGATTCTGGAGCTGGAGCACGACAGCTTATATAATAAGTATAAGGACCGTGTGGGCGAGATCGTGAGCGCGGAGGTATATCAGATATGGAAAAAAGAGATGCTTTGCGTAGACGACGAGGGCAACGAACTGATATTGCCCAAGACGGAACAGATACCTTCCGACTTTTACCGCAAGGGTGAGGCCGTGCGTGCCGTGGTGGCCCGCGTGGACAATACGAACAACAATCCCAAGATTATCCTGAGCCGTACCTCTCCCGTCTTTCTGCAACGTTTGTTGGAAGCCGAGGTGCCGGAAATACATGACGGCCTGATCACGGTACGCAAGATTGCACGCATGCCGGGAGAACGTGCCAAGATAGCCGTGGAGAGCTATGACGACCGCATCGACCCGGTGGGAGCCTGCGTGGGCGTGAAGGGAAGCCGTGTGCACGGCATCGTGCGTGAGTTGCGCGGCGAGAACATCGACGTGATCAACTACACGCAGAACATCTCGCTGTTCATTACCCGTGCGTTGAGTCCGGCCACGGTGAACAGCGTGCGTATCCACGAAGAGGAGCGCAAGGCGGAAGTCTACCTGAATCCCGACCAGGTTTCGCTGGCCATCGGAAAGAGCGGATTGAACATCAAACTGGCCAGTATGCTGACGGAATATACCATAGACGTGTTCCGTGAAATAGAGGGAGCCGAAGGAGAAGGTGACGACATCTATCTGGACGAGTTCGTGGGCGACATCGACCAGTGGATTATAGACGCGCTGAAAAGTATCGGTATGGAAACGGCAAAGGACGTATTGAATGCGCCGCGTGAAATGTTGGTATCCCGTGCCGATCTGGAGGAAGAGACCGTGGACGAGGTATTGAGAATCTTAGGAGAAGAATTTGAGGAAGAATAAGTAACGTATGAGTATAAGACTAAATAAAGTAACCAAAGAATGTAATGTAGGGCTGCAGACAGCCGTCGAGTTCCTGCAGAAAAAGGGTTTCAGCGACGTGGAAGCCAATCCCAACACCAAAATCTCTGACGAACAGTATCAGATGTTGGTGGCCGAGTTCAAGAAGGACAAGGGGTTGAGGGACGACGCTGCTATCATCAGCCGTAAGCGGCAACACAAAGAAAAGAAAGCGACCATCGCGCTTCCCGAAGAGAAGCCGGTGGATATCAAGACCGCGACCGAGGCCAAGCTCGGAAAGGGGCCGAAAGTCGTAGGACGCATCGACTTGGATAATCTGGGGGCGCGCAAACCGGTTGCGGCTCAGGAGAAAACCGCGGGTAAGCGAGCGCAGACGGAGCTTGCTCCGGGTCTGCCGAGCGGGAGCGGTTTATCCAAAAAGGAGACTCCGGCTCCCGCCCGTCCGGCTGAGGTGAAGGCGGAGGCACCCATAGCGGAACCGGCTCCGAAACAGGAGGAGAAGCCTCAGGCAGAGACGGAGACCCCCGTGAGCCAGAAGGAGGTACGCCAGCAGGAGAAGAGCAAAGCCATCGGTACGGAAACGGACGGTGTGTTCCGTCTGAACCATACGGCGCAGGCTGCTCCCCAGCTCAAGGTGAAGGGACATATAGATTTGGCGGCTTTGAACCAGTCTACCCGTCCTAAGAAAAAGACGAAGGAAGAGAAACGCAAGGAGCGCGAAGAAAAGAACCGCCAGGGAGGCGGAGACCGTTCGCGTCAGGGCGGAACGGGGCAGAATGCGTCCGAAAGCAAGAAGAAACGCGTCCGTATCGGCAAGGAACGTGTGGATGTGAATGCCGTAGCGGGCCAGCAGAATGGGAAGAAACGGGATAATGCCCCCGGGGCCAACCAGCAGGGTGGCGGTAAACATAATAAGAACAAGAACCGCCAGCAGCCGGTCATCAAGGCAGAGGTATCTGACGAGGACGTAGCAAAGCAGGTAAAAGAGACGTTGGCTCGTCTGACGAACAAGAACAAAGCCGGAAAGGGCGCCAAATACCGTAAGGAAAAACGGGAGAATGCCCGTGCCTCCATGGAAGAGCAGCTCGAAGAACAGGCAGCAGAAAGCAAGGTGTTGAAACTTACCGAATTCGTTACCGCGAACGAATTGGCCGTGATGATGGATGTGCCGGTCACTCAGGTTATCAGTACGTGTATGAGTATCGGCATCATGGTCTCTATCAACCAACGCCTGGATGCCGAGACCATTAATCTGGTGGCCGAAGAGTTCGGTTTCAAGACGGAGTATGTCAGTGCGGAAGTTTCCGAAGCGGTGAATGAGGAAGAAGACGATGAGGAAGATTTGGTACCGCGCGCGCCGATTGTGACCGTCATGGGGCATGTCGACCATGGTAAGACCTCTTTGCTCGACTATATACGCAAGACGAACGTGATTGCCGGAGAAGCCGGAGGTATCACGCAACATATCGGTGCCTATAACGTGACGCTGGAAAGCGGGCGTCATATCACCTTCTTGGATACTCCGGGACACGAGGCGTTTACGGCCATGCGTGCCCGTGGCGCACAAGTGACGGATATTGCCATTATCATTATTGCGGCGGACGACGACATCATGCCGCAGACGAAGGAGGCTATCAATCATGCCATGGCGGCGGGCGTGCCTATCGTGTTTGCCATCAACAAGGTGGACAAGCCGGCAGCCAATCCCGATAAGATCAAAGAAGGATTGGCGGCCATGAACTTCCTGGTGGAAGACTGGGGCGGCAAATACCAAAGCCAGGACATATCAGCCAAGAAAGGCATCGGTGTGGAAGAGTTGCTGGAGAAGGTATTGCTTGAGGCCGAGATGCTCGACTTGAAAGCCAATCCGAACCGTAAGGCAACCGGTTCCATCATCGAGTCTTCTTTGGATAAGGGACGCGGTTACGTGGCTACGGTATTGGTGTCGAACGGAACGTTGCGTGTAGGCGACATCGTGTTGGCCGGTACGAACTACGGTCGTGTGAAGGCCATGTTCAATGAACGTAACCAGCGTGTGAAAGAAATCGGCCCGGCTCAGGCAGCTACGATTCTGGGCCTGAACGGTGCACCGACAGCCGGTGATACGTTTCATGTGATGGATACGGAACAAGAGGCCCGCGAAATCACGAACAAGCGCGAGCAGTTGCAGCGTGAGCAAGGTCTGCGTACGCAGAAGATTCTGACCCTCGACGAGGTGGGCCGCCGTATCGCTTTGGGTGGTTTCCAAGAGTTGAACGTCATCGTGAAGGGAGACGTGGACGGTTCCATCGAAGCCTTGAGCGATTCTTTGATCAAGTTGTCCACGGAAAAGATAGCCGTGAATGTGATTCACAAAGGCGTGGGACAGATTTCCGAGAGCGACGTGGCTCTGGCTGCGGCTTCAGAGGCCATTATCATCGGTTTCCAGGTGCGTCCTTCGGCTTCGGCTCGCAAAATGGCCGAACAGCAAGGTGTCGACATTCGCCTTTATTCAATCATTTATGACGCGATAGAGGAGGTGAAGTCTGCCATGGAAGGCATGTTGGCTCCCGAAGTAAAAGAAGAAGTGACGGCTACGGTGGAGGTGCGTCAGGTTTACCATATCAGCAAGGTGGGTACGGTAGCCGGTGCATACGTGGTCGACGGCAAAGTGCAGCGTAGCAACAAGGCTCGTGTGATTCGCGACGGTATCGTGGTACACACCGGACAAATCAATGCCTTGAAACGTTTCAAGGATGATGTGAAAGAGGTGGGTACGAACTTCGAGTGTGGTATCAGCCTGGTGAACTACAACGATTTGCGCGAAGGCGATATGATTGAAACCTATCAAGAGGTGGAGGTTAAGGCCAAGCTGTAAAAAGGTGATGAATGCGCTGGATATTCTGATTCTGGCCGTGGTCTTAGTGGGCTTTGTCAAGGGACTGATGTGCGGTTTTTTTCGTCAGGTCGTCTCCATTGTGGGGTTTTTAGCGGGGCTGTGGGTGGCCTTCATGCTTTATTCCGTGTTGGGCGATTGGATAGCTCCCTATATAGGAAGCGACGTATCCGTAGGACGGGCGTTGGCATTTATCCTTTTGTGGATCGGTGTTCCGGTCGGGCTGTCGCTGTTGGCGTATATGCTGACAAAAGCCGTGGAAACCGTGAAATTAGGAGGACTGAACCGTTTGGGGGGAGCTTTGTTGGGCGGATTGAAATACATGGTGTTTCTGAGTTGTGCGTTGAATGTCGCGTTCAGGATACATCTGATTTCCGGCTCTACGGGCGAGCATTCCCGTCTGTATCATCCGGTCCGTGCCATGTCCGATAAGCTGTTCGAAGTGTGCAAGACCCATGTGGTCAGGGTTGTGGAAGATGCGGCTTCGCCGGCCTGCGGGCAAGACCCGAAAAAGCAGTTAAGGTAGCTATTACCTTATTACATAATACGATGAAGGGCAGGAATGCGGTCATAAGGTGTACTTATGGAGCATTCCTCTCTTTGGCTATAAGTGAGAGATATGAAAGAAATGTATAAAAAAGAAGAAGATAAGAGAAGTGGGGACGTTCCTAAGGACGGACAAGGGCCGAACGAAGGGAAAAACCAGTTTGTCCGTGAGGTGGCGCATAAGAAATATGAGTACGGTTTCAGTACCGACGTGCAGACCGAAATCATAGAGCGTGGCCTGAACGAGGATGTGGTGCGTCTCATTTCGTCCAAAAAGGAAGAGCCGGAATGGTTGCTTGAGTTCCGTTTGCAGGCTTTCCGTTATTGGCAGACGCAGAAACAGCCGTCGTGGGCGCACTTGAAGATGCCGGAGATAGATTACCAGGCCATTTCCTACTATGCCGACCCGACGAAAGGCATGAAGAAGGACGGGCCGAAATCTTTGGATGAGATAGACCCCGAGTTGATGAAAACCTTCGATAAACTCGGAATCCCGTTGGAGGAACGTCTGGCACTGAGCGGTACGGCGGTGGATGCCGTGATGGACTCTGTGTCCGTGAAGACCACCTTTAAGGAAAAACTTTCGGAGCGCGGCATCATATTCTGTTCCATCAGCGAAGCCGTGCATGAGTACCCGGATTTGGTAAAGCAATATTTAGGTTCGGTAGTCCCTTATCGTGACAACTATTTCGCGGCGTTGAATTCCGCAGTGTTTAGTGACGGCTCCTTTGTCTATATTCCCAAAGGCGTGCGTTGCCCGATGGAACTTTCCACCTATTTCCGAATCAACGCGCGGAATACGGGACAATTCGAACGTACGCTCATCGTGTGCGACGACGGGGGCTATGTGTCCTATCTGGAAGGTTGTACGGCACCGATGCGCGACGAGAACCAGTTGCATGCAGCCATTGTGGAAATCGTGGTGAACGAAAACGCAGAGGTGAAGTACAGTACGGTACAAAACTGGTATCCGGGCGATGCCGAAGGGCGCGGCGGCGTGCTGAACTTAGTGACGAAGCGAGGGCACCTGCGCGGGGCGAACAGCAAGCTTTCGTGGACGCAGGTGGAGACCGGTTCTGCCATTACCTGGAAATATCCCAGTTGCATCTTGAGCGGAGACCATTCCCAAGCTGAGTTCTACAGTGTGGCTGTGACCAACAATTACCAACAGGCCGATACGGGCACAAAGATGATTCACTTGGGGCGCGACACGAAGAGTACGATTATCAGTAAAGGAATATCGGCCGGCAAAAGCCAGAATTCCTATCGTGGGTTGGTGCGTGTGGCGCCGAAAGCCGACGGGGCACGCAATTACAGCTCGTGCGACTCTCTGTTGTTAGGCAGCGAGTGCGGCGCGCATACTTTCCCCTATATGGACGTACGTAACGAGACGGCCATCGTGGAGCATGAAGCCACCACGTCGAAGATTTCGGAAGAACAGTTGTTCTATTGCAACCAGCGCGGCATCCCCACCGAGGAGGCCGTGGGACTGATTGTGAACGGTTATGCCAAGGATGTAATCAACAAACTGCCGATGGAGTTTGCCGTAGAGGCGCAGAAACTCCTGAATGTGTCATTGGAAGGCACGGTAGGATAGACAAACTTAAAAGACAGACATTATGTTAGAGATAAAAGATTTGCATGCCAGTATCAATGGCAAAGAGATATTGAAGGGTATCAACCTGACGGTAAATCCGGGGGAGATACATGCCTTGATGGGGCAGAACGGAGCCGGAAAGAGTACGTTGAGCAATGTATTGGTGGGAAATCCCTCATACGAGGTGACGAGTGGCAGCGTGACGTTCAACGGCAAGGACTTGTTGGCCATGAAACCGGAAGAACGGGCGCACGAGGGACTCTTCCTGTCCTTCCAACAGCCGGTGGAGATTCCCGGCGTGTCGATGGTCAACTTCATGCGTGCGGCCATCAATGCCAAGCGCAAGTATCACGGGATGGAACCGATGAGCGCGGGAGATTTCCTGAAGATGATGCGCGAGAAGCGAAAGGTCGTGGAACTGGACAGCAAGCTGGCCAACCGTTCCGTCAACGAAGGGTTCAGCGGCGGGGAGAAGAAGCGTAATGAGATATTCCAGATGGCCATGCTCGAACCCAAGTTGAGCATCCTCGACGAGACGGATTCCGGACTGGATGTGGATGCCTTGCGTATCGTGGCCGAAGGTTTCAACAAATTGCGTACGCCGGAAACTTCGGCTTTGGTCATCACCCATTACCAACGTTTGTTGGACTACCTCAAGCCGGATGTGGTGCACGTGCTGCTCGGCGGACGCATCGTGAAAAGCGGAGGTCCGGAACTGGCCGTGGAGATAGAAAACAAGGGTTTCGATTGGATCAAGGCCGAAACTTCGGCCGTTTAAAAACATGAGAGGCAATGAATAGCGAACAACAATACATAGATATTTTCACCGGATGCCGGGAAATGCTCGACAGCCATAGTGCAGGGGCGATGAACGCCTTGCGCGACAAGGCTTTTGAGGATTTCACCCGCCAGGGTTTCCCTACGCAGAAAGTGGAACGCTATAAATATACGGACGTGCCGGCGGCCTTTGCACCGGACTACGGGCTGAACCTGAACCGGGTAGAGTTTCCCGTCAATCCTTACGAGGCCTTCCGGTGCGACGTGCCGAACCTGAGCACTTCGCTTTATTTTGTGGTGAACGACGCTTTTTACCGGAAGTCGCTGCCGGCCGCCGCGTTGCCCGAAGGCGTGGTGGTATGCTCCCTGAAGCAGGCGGCCGAGGATTATCCCGATCGGGTGTCGGCCTGCTACGGCAAACTGGCCCGTACGGAGAAAGACGCGATTAATGCGCTGAACACGATGTTGGCGCAAGACGGACTCTTCATTTACGTGCCGCGTGGCGTGGTGGTGGAACGTACGTTGCAGGTGGTGAACATCCTGCGTTCCGACGTGGATCTGATGGCCAACCGCCGCGTATTGGTCGTATTGGAAGAAAACGCGCAGGCGCGGTTGCTCTTCTGCGACCATGCGATGGACGACCGCAATTTCCTGACCACCCAGGTGGTGGAAGTCTTTGCGGCAGAAAACGCCCGTCTGGAGTTGTATGAATTGGAGGAGACACACGTGCAGAACCGGCGTTTCAGCAACATGTATGTGCGGCAGCAGCGCGGCAGCGTGGTGAACCTCTACAACATTACCTTGCACAACGGTCAGACGCGCAATCGTACCGATTTGGTGTTGGACGGCGAAGGAGCCGAGTCGAACCTCTACGGTTGCGTGATAGCCGACAAGGAGCAGCGCGTGGACAACAACACCCTGATAGACCACCGTGCCGAGCATTGTGTCAGCAACCAGTTGTATAAATATGTGATGGACGAACGTTCTGTAGGCGCCTTTGCCGGACGGATTCTGGTACGGCAGGGCGCGCAGCATACGATTTCGAACGAACGCAATGCCAACCTCTGTGCCACCAAGGAAGCCCGCATGTACAGCCAACCCATGTTGGAGATTTATGCCGACGACGTGAAGTGCAGCCACGGTTCCACGGTGGGACAGCTTAATGAACAGGCCCTGTTCTACATGCAGCAGCGCGGCATCAGCCGCGAAGAGGCACAGATGTTGCTCAAGTTCGCTTTTGCGGGCGAAGTCATCGACGCCATCTCCTTGGAGGCCTTGCGCGACCGCCTGCACCATTTGGTGGAGAAGCGTTTCCGTGGCGAGCTGAGTCGTTGTTCGGGATGCAAACTATGTAAATAAGAGAAAGATGTACGACATACAAGAGATACGGAAAGACTTCCCCATCCTGGGACGTGAGGTCTACGGTCGCCCGTTGGTCTATCTGGACAACGGGGCCACGACGCAGAAGCCCCGCTGCGTGGTGGAAGCCATGACGGACGAATACTACAACGTGAACGCCAACGTGCACCGGGGCGTGCACTTCCTTTCGCAGCAGGCCACGGAGCTGCACGAGGCGGCCCGCGAGACGGTGCGCCGCTTCCTGAATGCCCGCTCGCCGGCCGAGATAGTGTTCACACGCGGCACGACGGAGAGCATCAACCTCGTGGCTTCCTGCTTCGGCGAGGCCTTCATGCGCGAAGGCGACGAAGTCATCCTCAGCGAGATGGAGCACCACTCCAACATCGTGAGCTGGCAACTCCTACAGGCGCGCAAGGGCATCAAGTTGCGGGTAGTTCCGATAAACGACCGTGGCGAACTGATGCTGGACGAATACGAACGGCTCTTCAACGACCGCACGCGCATCGTCAGCGTGACGCACGTGAGCAACGTGCTGGGCACGGTCAACCCCGTGCGCCGGATGATTGAAATAGCTCATTCTTACAGCGTGCCCGTATTGGTGGACGGTGCGCAGAGCACTCCGCATTTTGCAGTAGACATGCAGTCGCTCGATGCGGATTTCTTTGCCTTCAGCGGACATAAGATTTACGGCCCCACGGGCGTGGGCGTGCTTTATGGCAAAGAGACGTGGCTCGACCGGCTGCCGCCTTATATGGGAGGCGGCGAGATGATCCGGCACGTCACTTTCGAGCATACCACCTTTAACGGACTGCCGTTCAAGTTCGAGGCCGGCACGCCCGACTACGTGGCCACCACGGGGCTGGCGCGCGCCCTCGATTACGTCGCCGCCTTGGGCATGGACAACATCCATGCGCACGAGCAGGAACTGACCCGTTATGCACTGGAGCGCATGCGCCGGATTCCCGGCATGCGCATATTGGGCGAAGCCGGGGAGCGGGATGCCGTCATCTCCTTCCTGGTGGGCGGCATCCACCACCTGGACATGGGCACGCTGCTCGACCGCCTGGGCATCGCCGTGCGCACGGGGCACCACTGCGC
>ULSL01027289.1_pt1 | contig 21645 bp, 25 predicted proteins | sample 1956321 | NCBI WGS metagenome assembly ULSL01 (sample SAMEA4835707, study PRJEB28245) | human gut metagenome | biome: gut microbiome; material: fecal sample | place: Denmark | collected 2008
TTCGGTGAATACTCGATTCTCCCAAGTCGGGAGTACGCCGCGTTCAGTTTGCTGTAATCCATCCTTTCCATGACGGCGTTGAGTAGCCTCACCGGTGCATTCTTTTCAATCTTTACTTCGCAGTCCAGCGGCATGACCAGTTGAAATCCATTCGTCATTGCGGTATAATCTGTCTGCGGTTGGTTTATTTTCATGGCAGTTATATTCTACCGCAGGCATTCGGGTTTGCATAGCCCGGATGCTTTTTTCGTACTCAAAAAGGAGTTGCCTCTTATATGAGACAACCCCGTGATTTTTTGATTTTTCTGAAGAAATAGATTTATTGTTTTCATTTTCCAGAGAACTCGATTTATTTTTCGGTGTGCATGTAGAAGATGGGTTTCTGTACACGAAAGCTCTCCTTAAACATATCTAACGAAACGTATGGTAACTCGTCCGTATTGGCAACGTAGACTTGACCAGCTTTATAAACAACACATGTGCCGGAGTAGATGCCGACCGCGTCATCTATTAACTCACCGTTTTGCCCTAGATCGATGCGGTATGTCGTATATTCTTGTGGATAGGTGTTTTTATCTTCTCGGATGGCCGCTGTGCCCCATATAACATAACCCCCCTGTTCGCTTTGTTTGATGATTTGGGCAAACGGCCCATATAGATTGGTAGACAACGCTGTTTGCCATACCGGTTCTCCAAATGAAGTAAGGTGGATGATTCGTTGACAGGCCTGAGCTTGATCGAAAATGACGGCGATGACACCGTTGTCTAGGCTTTTGCCCATGGCTTGCACGAAAAAGTTGGTATCTGGCCCTATGTCGTATCGAGATATGCGACCGGTTTCCAGATTCAGAATCAGGATAGCCATCTGCCTTTGCATATGGGGCTGATCATGGATGACACTCAAATAGATATTCTCGCCAAAGGATTTGGTCTGTTGCACCTCAATCAGCTTTCCATCAAATGCAATACGACAGTGTCGCCCATCCCATCCCCAATGTTCAATCATCTGTTGATTCTTACTCTCTTCGTAAGGAAAGAGGAGAAGGATTCCGGCGTCAGTTAATGCTCGTGGCGTTCCACCTGAAGGAAAAGTCATGGTCTGCTGAATCTGACCTTCTCCGTCAATACGAATCGCTTCATATTCTTCTGATTTCTGTTTCTTTCCACAAAAAGAATATCTCGTTCCATTCTCTTGCGTGCAGAATAGAAGCGTTCCATTGATATAGGGTTCACTGAAATTGTATGCCCACAGCGTACGATTGCTACTGTCGAGCTTTCTGACCGCCGTCAGTTGCATCTGTTCGTCAAATACAGAACATAGAATCTCTCCACCATTATGATAAGCCATGATGCGCTCATTTTCGGATAATTGAAAACCTAACCGTTCTTCTGCAAGGGCTAAGCAGCCGCATATGGTGAATGCGCAGAACAATGCAAACAGAATCTTTAGGAGTCCGCACAGCGGGTTTGCAATGTTCTTTGGTCTATCAAAGGTTTTAAGCAGGAAAAATGGTGGTATATGAAACATAACTGTTCTCCTTCTTTGTATTGATAAAAGTGCTAATTGGAATAAGTGCTGTTGGAAGCAATACATTTTAAATGCACCATTTACCTCAATAAGCATCAACCTTCCATACTATTTCGTCTCGATTTTATGATGATTTCTTATTCCATAGTGCAAAAGTTGAATAGACATTTTCAGCTCCCGCTGCCGTTAGTAGACTCAGATCAAGATAACCATCAAAATTCATATCGATGAATTGTGCAAATAAGAGGTTGGGTTCTTTTAAAGGAGATTCTAACGAAGTGTACAAAAGTTGTTGTTAAAAACTATTATCTTGTGCTACAACAGTAACAGAAAGTGTGTTTTCTCTCTGCGAATTTCCAGAGTATACACCAATATCAGCTACTGTAATTTCAAGCTTGGGCAAATTGTCACTTATACTGCCGATAAAAGAATATTCATCTCTGTATTTGATGGGTTCTACAACAGGTAAATCGTTTGCAATAGTAGTATTACACCCTCTTGCTGGCACAGGTTCTACAGCACACAAAACTATAAAAACGAAAATTAAAGAAACAATCGAAAAATTTTGCTTATTCATATCATTCACTTCCTTTAATTATGTGGCTTTGCGTTAACATTTCTTTACTATAACGGTTCATTAATTTCACAAATCTTGCACGAATTCATCACTCCCATACAATAATGAAATACGCTAAGATATAGCCAGCAAAAGGAACAGATGGCCATCAACGCCTAATGCAAAACAAGATGAAAGAAGGTCACTAGACTATGGCAACCTTTAATGGAAAAGTTACCGGAGGCGGTCTAAATCTCCGGCAAACCGCGAGTACTTCTGGAACTTGGCTTGCTCAGATTCCCAATAATACCGAGATTGTTGTCTCTGAATACTGCGAAGATACGGCATGGTATTGCACCACTTATAATGGTACCAGCGGATTTGTTATGGCTCAGTATGTAACATTGCTTAGTGCTGTTACTCAGCTTTTAGGTACCGTTACTGGCGGAGGTTTGAATCTCCGGCTTTACCCGAGCACATCCGCTTCCTCTCCTATCCAAATTCCGAACGGCACTGCACTCACCGTGCAAACCCATAACGCAACTTGGTCTAGCACCACTTATGAAGGTTACAGTGGTTTCGTTATGACACAGTACTTGACGATTAATTCTAGCGGTACTTCAGAATACGTGATTGCTGCCGAAGTAGATACCGATAAGCATGGTGATGGCGGCTATCTGAATATGCGCGCATCTGCCTCGCAAGATGCCACCAAAGTAACTACCATTCCTGATGGTGCTACTATTTATGTAAAATCTCTCTCCGGCACCTGGCTGGCTGCTAAGTATGGAAACTATACCGGTTATGTTATGGCAAAATTTGTAATGGGTACTACAGCATATGGGGAAAGTAGCACTTCCAGCGGAGGTACAACGTTGCCCACCTCTGGTCTATTCTATGCGAAAGTAACTACTAGAGGCGGTACTCTCACTATGCGCAAAGGAGCTAGCACCAGTTCTGATACGTGGTATGCCGTTCCAAACAATCGAATTGTGATTTGTGAAGAAATCACGGCTTCTGGCTGGTACAAAACGCGCTTCAAAGGACAGGCTGCTTATCTGAGCGGGGACTATATGACACGTCTTACTACCCCCACTGTTCACTCTTCCTATGTTGAACGCTGCAAATACTTGTATACCAATGAACTAGGCAAGACGTCTGCTAACTATTATGATGGTGCTTCCGGCGCTTGGTGCCAATCCTTTGTCAATTGGCTTCTGAGAGCTGCGTACGTTCCGAGTTATCGAGTTCCGACAACCGGCGGTACTGGTTGGGCTATTGCCTTTTTTGTGAAGAACACCGATAACAACGGCGGTCACTTCTATTTTAAGAGCGCAGAGCATAAAAAGCGTATTAATTGCGAAACATCTTATGGCTATAACCTGAATGTGGGCAACACTCTAACCGCAGCCGAGAAAGCTTACGTTCCTACTGCTGGTGATCTGATTTATCTCCGTTGGAGTGGTGTATCTAGTTCTATTAATGTAAGCCATGTCGGTTTTGTGCGCTCTGTCAGCGGCAATACCGTATATACCGTCGAGGGAAATGCGGGAAAACCGGCATGCGTGCGTGAACGCTCCTATTCTCTGAGTGATTCTCGGATTGTAGGCTATGCGAAGCCAAATTACAGTGCTTAAGCGCAGTTTATCCATCTTCCTCTCAATACGTTCCCGGTAAAGTTTTGGAGAGTATCGTAAACGCGATACTCTCTATTTAAGTTATTCTAGATATTTTGCCAACATGAAACCCATTTGTCCATCAACAATTACATGAGCCCATTTATCGTTAAATCCCATTAATATCACATCTGTTCCGTTAGAATAAAGTCCTAATGATTCAGAAGCGGTCGTTTGTTCTTTTCGTAGATGTAGGTTGTGAGAAGGATTTGGATTATTGACTCTTAAGACTGGCATCGCTGATTTTACAGTGCTTCCATCAGTTTTTAAGTACTCTGTCTTCATATACCCTGTTAAGTTACCAATCGCTACTTCTGTCCATGCACCAGAAATATCTCCGTTGATAATTACGCGAACGCCATTATAATACTTACCCAAGGACTTAGAATTACTATTTGGCTCCACTCTCAAATTCAATCTATCTGTTGTGTCAGGATTACTTACAATTCCTATGTATTCATCTATTTCGATTGTCCATTCTGCAGTAGTATGATACCCCAAAGGGCCATTCCATGCACTACTTTGTAAACCCATATTTTCATTCTGATTATCATCATCTACGCATACTGAATCAGATGTATAGCTAAGCTGCGGATCAAGAAACTTCGTCATAATAAAACCAGTTACTCCATTAATTTGCACATGACACCACGTTTCTGTTAATCCTAAGACCTGCGCTTTTGTCCCATTAGAATATAGAGAAATAACATCAGCAACAGTTGAAGCTTCCTTGCGAAGATTAGCGCCTTTTCCATTTGGATTTCTAATAATTACTTCTGGTAATGTTGAAATTAATTCTTTAGTTGACAAACTAAAATCCAGATATTCACTCTTCATATATCCGTCAAGATTGCCTATGCGAACTTTACACCAGCCGTCATCGTCCTTTTCTATGATTGCGACAATGCAACCATTGTAGTATTTTCCACGAGACATGCTTTTTATTGATTTTTCTGCGCGCAAATTCAGTCGCTCATTCGGATTGGGATTATTGATTTGAGCAGTAGCATATCCATCATAGTAATTTCCAGTCAATTGTTCTAATGACGCATCTCCCGCAATCACAAATCCCGTGTCCTCCCCGACTCGGATATGCCACCATTTTGATGAAAAACCTAAAAGATTCACAATTTCTCCATTGCCATGCATTACATAATCCCCGGAAATATCCATAGAACGATAAAGTTCCCATGCGCTACTAAGAGATATATATGTTGGCATAGCAGAGACAACCGTCTCATCCGTATCATATTTTAGATATTTTTTCATCATATATCCTTCAATAAATCCGCCATTTCCTATCCTTACTCGAACCCATTCATCATTCAAATCCTCTAAAACCTGAACAATTACTCCATTATAGTACTTTCCCAATGATTCAGCATCTATGCTGGGTGCAATCCGAATGTTCAAACGATCCGCAGCATCAGGATTATTAACAACAGCATATGTGATAGCGTTATTATTCGCTAATGCTACACAGTTACTGATAATAAGAATCAAACATACAAAACATATTCCGAAAGTGATTGCTCGTTTCATCATTTTATATTCCCCCGTCAAAATTCAATATTTCTAACCGTTATTATTTATATAACTATCGCATTTTTCTTGCTACCTCATATATATTCTTCTTTCTTTTCTTAAGTCATATTGTTGTGATCGTTTCGACTACATTGATTCTAAGATAAATTGTGTAAGTCGTAAAAAAGAAGCTGTTATAAAGAATATACGGCCTTCACCTCACTTCATGCTTCCATCCAAGTCCATCCCAAAAAGCCAGAGCGATTGATGTCCTCCGTACAGCTTATCGACTTCGTGACTTGCTTGCTCACGTTATTTTTCATCTTTGAAGATAACTATTTTTACAAATTATCTCCAACCATTATTTGATATTTTAACAGTTCGTTTGTGTATCTATAAAAAAGCGATTAAGTTTTTTCACTGATTCCACACAGCAATTGCACTATGACATCTTATAATCATACTGTATAATACTAACAAAAGGAGGTAAATGATGCAAATGAACCACTTAATTCTATTTTCAAAAAACATAGCAACCATTCTTATGAGCACCCTGCTTGGAGGTTGGGACAATGCTCTTGAAATCCTACTCATTGTCATGACCCTAGACTATATCACCGGATTAGCTAGTGCATTCAAAAAGAAAGTCATTAGTTCGAGTATTGGATATAATGGTCTCGTTATAAAAGCCAGTATTTTCATTATAGTTATATTAGCAGCTCAAATGGATCGAATGGTAAGTGATGGTAGTCACTTATTTCGGAATGGTACTGCATTTTTCTTTTCTGCTAATGATGCTATATCTATTCTTGAAAATATTGGACAAATCGGCATTAAAATTCCGTCTTTCTTTCGCAAATCACTTATTGATTTAAAAGATAAATATGACGCGTTGCCAACTGATAAAGACGATAAAGACTAAAATGATTCAAAACATGGTAGTTTAAATCTACCATGTTTTAGTTTTTTAAAACATCTAAAATTTGAAAACAAAAGTAATTATACCTCACACCACCTTTATTGTAAAATTACATTGAAAATAACAAAAAATCTGGAGGGTGGCTGATAAAAGCATTTAATATTATTCGATCTTTTTCGTCATTGCTTTTCCTTCAAATTATTCAAAACTCCTCTCTTACTCTAATAGTGCCTAATTCGGTCCAAAATCACGTTTTCTCTTAAATTCTCAATCCAATCTAATAGAAATCAGTCGCTTTTATAGCATTGATTTCTACGATAAAAACGTATTTTCCTTCCATATTCTTCCCCAAAAACAAAAAAGAGGAAAATTATCCTCCCTTATAATCCCATACTTATTTATGCTGACTTTGAATACGCCATCAAACGCTGCTCATTGACATTCGTAAAAATAGAACGCGCAGGGGAAAGTGTAAAGCCATTTTTCATCCAGAACATCGTTGCTTTCTCTACTCCAGGCATCACATTTGCGCAGATTTCAGTCTTCTCACCGAGCAAATGCGTGAAGCTCTCAACCATATATTTCGCGATTTTGTCAGAACGTACATCCTCCTTGACCCATAAAGCCGAAATATACCAGCACGGCGAAGCACACCGAATCGTGTATTGCTTGGCTGTTAATATACCAAGAACATTTCCTTTTTCTTCCTTTAAGAGATAGCAGAGATCAATCGCATCTTTATCTGCCATGACATCCTGCCAGAATTCAATGTTTGCCTGATTATTTTCCTCGGAGTCAAACTCCGGCGTATAATCGACATGATGCTGGAGCATACATAATACAGCCTCCGAATTTCTTGGGCTGTATGGCATAAATTTCATTATTTTCCTCTCCCCATCGTCGCATTTACAGATACAGACATTCCACTACACAGGAAGAAACCCGAACGAAGTGTTTAGAACATTATAACATATTTCCAACTTCGTTCAAGGTTAAATCAAACCCAAATAGCTCTCCTGTTTTATTTTTCTGAGATATTTTCAAGAAAAGCACGTTTGTTTTGCTCAAAGCACTCGATTTTCTGAATAGCCCTTCGCTGATAGCTTTTGATCGTGTGTTCCGTTTTTGCAAATTCATTGCCCCATCGCTCACCGTATTCCACAACAATCCGTGGAATATCGATTCCTTCAATCAAATGTCGTCGGGTAACGAATGCTTCATCCTCTGATAGAAGCGTCATCCATATTTGAATAGTTGAAAGCTGCTCATTAACATAATCCAGTCTTGCTTTAATCTGTTCATTTACCCTGCCATTGCAATCTTCCAGTTTTGAAAGAAGAAATTTGCGCTCGGCTTCAAAATCGTGTGTATTTCTCAATAAGAGCTTGATTTCATCCATCGGGATGACTCCTCCTTTATACAGTATAGATGATACAAAGCATCCTTTGTAACTTCATTATAATAATTCACTTTCCCAAATGGCAGTGAAGAAACAGTGAGTTAGCCGTGAAAATAGAGTGCATTTTCAATGAAGCGTTTTGCTGCCAATAAAGGCATAAATGATAGTGCGTAACTCCTAGGAAAAACACTATCATTTTATATTTCTCCCTTTATATTCGTTTTTCTTTCGAAAACCCAATGCTATAGGAGCTTGTCACCCTTATAGTATTATTCTCATTAAATAACAGAAAAAGTAAAATGTCCATATCTGGTCAACCTTATAAAAGCACGTCAATTCTATAAAAAAGATTGGTATGAAGCCTTGTCTATAGGGGGAGAAATGATATGGAAATCGACTATCGCAGAATCGGTCGTCGCCTACGTGCTGCGCGTGAACATAATAAGTTAACGCAAGCTCAGGTCGCAGAAATTATCGGTGTTGCTGAAAGCAGCTTTAGCAATATGGAGAGAGGTCAGCAAAAACTCAGCTTAAAGCGCATCATTGAACTTTGCGTCCTCTATAAAATCAAGCCTGGAAGTGTACTAGACGACTGCTGCGATGAGCTTATTGATCTTGACGAGATTCATCTGGAACAAAATCCTGATAAGCGGGATACGATTGGGATTCTGGAAAAATCTTCTGATGAAACCGTTCACCTGATAAACCTGATTGCCCACACTCTGTACAAGGATCAAAAAGCATAAGACAAATAGGACGGCGTAAGGAGGCAGATACTTAAGATGAAAAGTGAAAATGCTTTCGTCACCGAACTATTTGAAAAATATCACGATCAATTAAAACGCTACTGTATGCGATACGTTCGTTATAACGCCAGATACTATCCACTGGTTGACGATTGCATTCAGGAAGCGTTTTATAAAGCTGTCCTGCATCAAAACGATGTGATGCAAAGTCCGAATCCCTATGGATGGCTTGCAAAATGTTGCGAAAACTATTTGAAGTCAAAATATCGCCAGGAAAAACGCCGTGCAGAAATCATTGGTCGAAACGTTAGCTATGACGATTGTGGAGAAGTGGAAGATCCTAAAGACGACATCCTTCGCTGGCTATATTCTGATGAGCATCATGAATTGCTTACAGGGATCTACGCCCTCCTCACGCCTGCCGAGAAGAAGATTTTTCGATATTACTATCGGGAGAATCTCTCATTGCAAGAAACAGCGGAAAAAGTTGGCGTAACTCCCAATTCCGCAAGAGGTGCTGTCCAACGAATCCGCAAAAAAGCTTTGAAGTTAAAAATTCCTTCGATATTTGTTTTGATTGGACAGTGTATTTTAACGTTCTCGCGCATTATTTGAAATGGAGAGGGGGTAAAGCAATGAATAGCGAGCAATCCGCTCTGCTGGAAATTCTAAACGCCATTGAACACGGAAATCTTTCGACAGAAGAAACAAGGAGGCGCTTAGAAGAACTAATTGATAACGAAATAAACAAAACCAATGCTCCCGCAAATATGAAAATCGTTGATGAGTGTGAAAAACTACTTTGGGAACTAAATACCAAAGGGAATCTTCCCTTTATAAGTAAACTTGAGTCGAATAAGCACGCGGTCATAAAGCGCATCAATAAATCTTATGACATTAAACGAATTGCAAAATTTTCAATTCAGGTAGCGTCGATCGTAGCAGTACTATTTATCTCTATAATTAGTCTTGATATTGTTTTTCATAAAGAATGGATCGTCCATCATTCGACTTCAGATAATCAACAATACATTATTCAAGGACAAACATACGATCCTAATATTGTTGATAGTGCCTCTGCAACAGAAGATCAAAAAGAAAAATCACTTTCAACGACTAATTATTCTAATGTGATTCACTTTCTTGGCTTCGATCCTCTCATCGATAACCATATTTCTTCTGAATGGGTCGCGGAAAAATACGCATGTTTTGTTTCATATAGTAATTCAACTTTTCGTGCGTATTATAAAAGTGAGCGTGGTGAAATTCGACTTATCATCGATTATTTCGATGACATAGGTGATATTAAAACATTCATTGAACAAAACAACGACGGATGTCAATCTCAAATTAGGAATTACAACGTATACTACACGACTAATAATGGAACCACTGTTGCTACATGGACTAGCGAAAACAAAATATATAAAATTGCATCCGATTCATTGTCTTCCGAAGAAGTTCTGTTATTTATCAAAACATTTTATGGAGTGTAATAAAATGCATAATATTAAAAAGACGATTATCCTTTTTACTAGCTTAATTCTATACTTTTCATTATGCTTATCCGTCAAAGCTGAATCCATTATTCCATATGCAAGCGATGTATTTATTTCATATTCAGCCTCTTTAAGTTCAAGTAAAATTGCAACATTTTCATGTGATTTAAAGAAGGAATATGCCTCAGAAAAGGTTTCAAAATGTGTTATTCAAAAATGCACGAAAGTAGCCGTTAAAGAAGAAGATTGCGAATGGAAAGATGTAAAAACGCTTTCAAACGTCTGCTCTGCAACTAACTCCGATTACCTTTCCGGTTCAAAAGATCTCTCAAGCTATATTGGAAGCGGAACTTATAGAATTTCTGTCACCTATGTTGCTGGGGGAGAATCTAGAGCCATTACTTCAAATAAGCGTACATTTAACTGATTTTATTCTTTAACCTTGCGCCATGTAATATGGCGCGCTTTTTTTTACCTTTTTTTGGTTTGGAACTCAATGACCTTCTTAAAAACAAATTATCTCGCTATCCTAAAGATGAAAGGAGGGCCTTTTACGAAAACCCGCTTGAACAACCAACAATTTAGGAACGCACTCTTTATCTCCGGCCTCACGCAAGACGTATTTGCCGAGCAAACCGGCATCACCGCCCGATATGTTCGCAAGCTCTGCAAGAAAAGTACGAATGTTTCATTATCATTATATTGCAACATCATAACCGTTTTAGATCTTCCTTGGGGTGCTCTGCTTGAACACATCAACGAAGCCATAGATGAGGTGAGCTGTTTCTAAAGCAGAAAGGACAAATCTATGAATCCAGATGATCTTCCCTTGCAACCGCCAATCAAGCAAATCCTTCACGAAAGCACTCAACGAGAACACTCTTATGCGCGAAAAAAGTACCGCTGGCACGCTCAATATTCTTTAGATCGGGCAGACGGCATTGACCAGACCAATGCGCCAGTCACCGATGAACTCGAAAACCTGTTTTTAAGCATTGAAGATCGCCGCGCACTCTATGCAGCTCTGCTACGTCTTTCATCGCTCCAACGCCGCCGATTGCTGATGCGATATGCGGATAGACTCACCTATTCCGAGATTGCCCGGCGTGAAGGCGTCGCACCGCGAGTTGCCCAGCGCAGCATTGAACGCGCACTGGTTAAACTTAATCTCATGCTCAAAGATGCCATCCTTGTCGATTCCAACGTGTAATTTTATAATCAGCTCAAGTCATCAATAGGAGGTTTTCATCATGAACCCGTTCTTTGATTCGCTTGCGCAAGAGCTTCAAGCTCATGCGCAGCCTGCTACGCCTGATTCTTCACATCCGCCGGCTCAACTCTGTCCGTCTGCCGCCCCCGGTTCAAAAACCTATCGCATCGACGATATTGCCGCTATCCTTGACATCAGCCGTGCGGCAGCGTATGCGCTGGTCAAAAAGCAGAATTTTCGTTCCATTCGCGTCGGTCACTCCATTCGTGTTCTTCGTGCGTCTTTTGACGCATGGCTTGAGGAGGAAAGGCTGTGATCCCCCGCATTGTAAAACGTGGAGATTCGTACTCCTTATGCTATCGGTACACGGATCACGCAAACAAAAAACATATAAAACTTGAACCTTGCGCATCACTGGATGATGCCCGTCTCAGATTGGAAGAAGTCATGCAGCAGCAGGAAAAGGGCATCTTTATTCCGCCCAATGCCATAACGGTGTCTGAACTGATGGAGGACTTCATTCGTGTCTGCGGAAGCCGGAAATGGGTGGCTTCTACCTATACCGCCAACATCGGACTATATCGGAACTACATTCTTCCTGTTCTTGGCAGCTGTGGCATACAAAATCTTCATTCCAAAGACGTGGATATTTATATCCGTATGCTGACAAAAACAATCAGCGCAGCAAGCAACGTAAAGGAAGAACCCCTCTACATTTCTGCGCTTACAATCAAGAAAATCATCGATCTTCTGCGGCGAGCGTTTCAATATGCTGTGAACCGTGATTTAGTCGCTCAAAATCCATTTGAAAATGCCATTTTGCCGAAAACCGATATCCTGAAAAAAGGAGTGCGTGAAATTGACTACTGAACCCGTTTGGGAACCGATTACCATTGCCAAGGCTCTGAGCCTATGCGACTTTGACGCACTGTATATCGCCATGAATTTGGCTTTTGCCTGCTCTCTGCGCATAGGAGAAATTCTCGGTCTGACATGGGATGATATTCACTTCGCCGAAAATGGCGGCGACACATCCTGGCTTCAAGTCAGCAAAACACTTCTGGAAGTGAACAAGCAGGCGGCGGCTGCTACAGAAGGCAGAGATATTCTGATGGTGTTTCCATCAGCCAAGTCCAATTCCAACATGTCCCTTATCCTCAAAAAGCCCAAGACAAAAAACTCCATACGCAAAGTCTATCTGCCCAGAACCACCGCGGACATTTTGAAAGAGTGGCATATCAGGCAGCTTGAGTTGATCGACCTCTTGGGGGCAGACTATCAAAATTATAATCTGGTGTTGGCGCAAAACAGCGGAAAACCTTATGACAGTCATCAGATCTACAAGCTACTTAAGACGTTTATCCATGCTCATCATCTGCCGGATGTCACGTTTCATTCTTTGCGCCATTCAAGCGTCACCTATAAACTCGCCCTCAATGACGGCAATATCAAATTGGTGCAAGGGGACACGGGACACGCTTCTCCCAAGCTCATGCTGAACACCTACGCAGAAATCTTCGATCAAAGCCGAAAAGAACTCGCCGTTCGCTTTGAAGAAAATTTCTACGCAGCTTTGCAGCCGTGAGGACAGCGTTATGGCACACATCGTCCGGCGTGGAGAATCCTTCTGTGTTGTCTATTATTACACCGATAAAGACGGAAAACGCCATCAGAAGTGGGAAACCTTTCATCAGGAAGCAGAGGCTGAACGCAGAAAAGCCGAAGTTGAAATCGGCAAGAAAAAGTCAACCTTGATTGTTCCCAGCAAAATCACCGTATCGGAACTGATGGTCGATTTTGTCAACCTGTATGGCGAACGAAAATGGGACGTTTCCACTTACAGCTCAAACCTCGCGCTAATCGCCAACTACATCAACCCGCTCATCGGCAATCAACCCATCCAGTCCATCAACACGCGCGCCGTAGACAAGTACATCCAGCAGCTCCGCAAAACTGAATCCGTCGCTTCTCAGTTTCGCCGCATGGCTGACCGTTATTTGACCGATCAGAACATCGAGCGCATCATTAAGGTACTCAAGTGTGCGTTTGGGCAGGCTGTCCGCTGGGGTATGATTGCAAAAAATCCTTTTTCAAATGCTATTCTCGTCAAAACCCCTTACCATCATCGGGATATCTGGGATGCGGCAACCATCCGCAAGGCGCTTGAAGCCTGCCGTGACGCACAGCTCTATGTCGCCATGAACCTGTCTTTCGCCTGTTCCATGCGTCTGGGCGAAATTCTGGGGCTGACATGGAACAACGTGCATATCGAGCCTGATGATATCGCACAGGATAACGCATGGCTCTATGTCGATAAAGAAGTGTATCGTGCGCGGCGCGAATCCATTAAGGCGCTCGGGGAGAACTCTGTCCTGCACATCTTTGATTCCGCACTGAAAAAGCCCACCGCGACTGTTCTTGTGCTTAAAAAGCCGAAAACCGATAGCAGCATCCGCAAAATCTGGATTCCGAAAACCGTCGCCTATATTTTGCGCCACTGGAAGGAGTGTCAGGAAAAGCTCAAGGTGACGGATCATTCCTACGAGGATCATAACCTGGTGCTTGCGCAGCCCAATGGTCGTCCCTGCGACGACCGAGTAATCGAAAAGAAGTTTGCTCAGCTCAAGAAGCAGGCCAATCTGCCCAACGTCGTTTTTCATTCGCTCCGCCATTCCAGCGCTACTTATAAGTTGAAATATTCCAACGGCGATTTGAAATCCACACAGGGCGATACAGGACATGCCAGCGCCGAAATGATTACCCGTATCTATGCGCATATTCTGGATGAAGATCGCAAAATCGGCGCACAGCGCTTTGAACAGCAATTCTATGCCAATCCAGACTTGCGCGGTATCAAACCGCCTGCCCCAGAAACAGCTCAACCCCGGATTGACCTGAACACGCTTATCCGGCAGATTGAACGCTCGCCGGAATTAGCCGGCGCATTGGCGGCAGCACTCAAAAACAGCAGCAAATAAGAAGCAAGGTATTGTCGGCTTGAAAAAGTCAGCAATACCTTGTTTCTTGTCTATTTTGCATATTTTTTGTTCATATAATTTTCTATATCAATTTTCTGATTTTGGGGTCAAAAAAACGCCAAAACTGACATGGTATATAGAGGGATTTTTCTTTAGAGGAATTCCTTGAACAGAACCTTGAAAACGGCATAGGTGTCGCAGATACGAAAAGAGCCTCGGACGAGCCATAATGGTTTGGCGCGACGACATTCAATTTGATGATGTAAACATCACTTTAATCGAGCGATTTTTTCAAGCGAATTAAGCCTGTTTTGGAAAATAGGTGCGACGACTCCGACCTCTATCATGATACTTCTTCACAGCTTTCCAAGGACTGGGAAAGAGCCTCTAACCGGCTCGGAAAACGACCGCTTAGAGCTATGCTGCGCCCTCCAAGCGCAATCTGCGACACCATAAGGAACGCGGAAGCAACGCTATGCCATCCTTGCGTTTCCAGACGACCAGGGCTACAATCAGCCTGTCACAGTTGATCTGGGACAATCAACCGACCCCTTGCGGTCAGAAAGGATGCACATCTATGGAATACACACCCGCTTCCGCAGGCAATACCCCTCAAACGTACCGCGTTGAGGATGTTGCTTCAATTCTGGGCATCAGCAGAAAGTCTGCCTACAACTTGACCAGGGAAGGATATTTCAGGGTTGTCCGTATTGGTTCAACCATCCGCATCTCCAAAAAATCCTTCGACGACTGGCTCAATAATCAAACGTCGGAGGTTTAAGTTGGCTTCCATCATCAAGCGCGGCAAGAGCTACTGCGTTGTCTATGATTATGTCAACTCCGACGGGCAGCACAAGCAGAAATGGGAAACCTTTCCTTCCAAGAAGGAAGCCTCTGTCCGTAAATCAGAGGTTGAGCTGGCGCAGAAGAAAGGGATTTTTCTTCCACCGTCCACCGAAACAGTCGCGGAGTTCATGGATGAATTTGTGCGGCTGTACGGCGAGTTAAAGTGGAGTCCGTCCATGTACGACAGCAGCACCGGCATCATCCGAAACTACATCAACCCGTTGATCGGGGATTTGCCCATGCAGAGCGTCACCGTTAAAACCGTGGACATCTTCATTCACGACCTGCATCGAACTCGTTCCGCTGCGGAAAAGTACCATGCTGTAAAGCAGGACTACATCAGCGATTCACAGGTAGAAAAGGTGTTCAAGCTCGCGCGATGCGCCTTTAATCAGGCCGTGCGCTGGAATGTCATCCAGCAGAACCCCTTCAATCAGGCAAACCTCTGCAAAGCCAAATGCAGGGAACGCGAGATTTGGGACGCGGAAACGATTCGTAAAGCGCTGGATGCCTGTCGGGATGCAAACCTGTACGTCTGCATGAATCTCTCGTTTGCCTGTTCGCTGCGTATCGGGGAAATTCTCGGTCTGACGTGGAACAATGTACACATATCCGAGCCGGAAATCAAGGACGATGACGCATGGCTCTATATCATGCAAGAGCTGGCAAGGGTTAAACGCTCCGCGCTGGCTGCTTTGAATAACAAGAACATCTATCACATCTTTCCCGCGTGGACGGGAAAGACCACCAACACCGTTCTTGTTCTGAAAAAGCCCAAGACAGACAGCAGTATTCGCCGCGTATGGATTCCCAAAACCGTCGCTTATGTGCTGCAAGAGCTGCGCAAAAATCAGCTTCACCAGATTGAACTGGCAGGCTGCGATTACACTGATTATAATCTGGTCATCGCCTTTCCAAACGGACATCCCTGCGAGGAAAAGCGAATCAATCAAGCCTTCACCAAGCTCAAAGCCGAAGCCAAACTGCCCGATGTTGTTTTCCACTCTCTGCGTCATTCCAGCGCCACTTACAAGCTCAAGCTGAACCACGGCGACCTGAAAGCGACGCAGGGAGATACAGGTCATGCCGAAATCGACATGCTGACCAAGGTTTATGCGCACATTCTTGATGCTGATCGGAAGATTACGGCTCAACGCTTTGAAGAAGCGTTTTATCAGCCGCAGGATTTGCCCGAACAGAAGGATAACATCTCATCATTCCCGGATATCGCGGCTCTGATTGCACAGATCCAGCAGTACCCTGAACTCGGAAAGATTCTTTCCGATGTGCTGGCAAAGCAGGCTTCTACCGATGAAAACACGGAAAACGGTAATGGCAATCTTAGCGATTCTGAGTAGCAGGCATCTAAAATCATTCGATTCTTTTTGCTACTCTTGCAGATTCAAACCGCAAACTGCAACTTGCTCGAATCGAAAAAAGTGCCACATGCTTCACGCACATGACACTTTCTGGCGCACCCACCGCGGCTCGAACGCGGGGCCTTTCGCTTAGGAGGCGAACGCTCTATCCTACTGAGCTATGGATGCAAAGGACTTTTCCCCGTTTCCACGGAAAATCGTTCATTCTTAATTATAGTGGAAATCGGGGAAAAAGTCAATTTATTTTGCCAAAATCAGTCGCCCAGCGAAATGCCCATGCTTCTGGCGGCGCGGACGGCCTGCGCATCGGCGGGGACGAATTTCGTCTTGCCCGCAACCTCGGAAAGCGGATTGTGGGAAACGGTATTGCCGACCATCGCAACGGCCTGACCGTAATTTTCCGCCGCGATCAACTGTGCGGCGTGCACGCCGAAGACGGTGGAAAGCATGCGGTCGTAAGCGCTCGGGGAACCGCCGCGCTGCACATGACCCGGCACAACGGCGCGCGCCTCAACGCCAACCATCTCCTCCAGCTGCTTGGCAATGCGGTTGGCGATGCCGGTAAAGCCGGTCTCCTCGCGGAACACGGCGCGCTCCTTCTTCTTCATGGCGGCTTCCTCTACGCTCATCGCGCCCTCAGCCACGGCGACGATGGAGAATGCCTTGCCGTTTTCGGCGCGGCGGCGCACAGCGTCAGCCACAACGTTGATATCATACGGAATTTCCGGCAGGAGGATGACGTCCGCGCCGCCGGCGATGCCGGAATACAGCGTCAGCCAGCCCGCCTTGTTGCCCATGAGCTCGATGACCATGCAGCGGCCATGGCTCGCGGCGGTCGTATGGATGCGGTCGATCACCTCGGTCGCGATGTCCACAGCGGTATGGAAGCCGAAGGTGACGTCCGTTCCCCAGATATCGTTGTCGATGGTCTTGGGCAGGCCGATGACGTTCATGCCCTCCTCAGCCAGCAGATTCGCGGTCTTATGCGTGCCGTTTCCGCCGAGGGTCACGAGGCAGTCCAGCTTCATCTTCTTGTAATTCGCCTTCATCGCCTTCACCTTGTCCACGCCGTCTTCGCTGACGACGCGCATGTTGCGGAACGGCGTGCGGCGGGTGCCGAGAATGGTGCCGCCGAGGGTGAGGATGCCGGAGAAATCCGACTGCTTCATCTCCTTGTAATCGCCCGCGATCAGACCCGCGTAGCCATCCTGAATACCGACGATCTCCGTGTCAAACATGGAATAGCTGGCGCGCGCCACGCCGCGGATACAGGCGTTCAGGCCGGGGCAGTCGCCGCCGCTGGTGAGGATACCAATGCGTCTTTTCATGGTCAATAAAACCTCCCGCTGAAAAATTCGAGCCTTTTGTGTGATTTATTTTACCACCATCGCGGTTTCCGTACAAGCGTTCGAGCCATTTTCCGCACTGACTTGCGCATCTTTCCGCTTTCCCTCGGAACGAAGCAAAAATGCAAGGGGCTGTCAAGCTTAAACCGAACATTTCAAGAAACAATATCTAAGCATTTTGGGATATGGGGCTTTGCCCCATCGCCCCACCAAAGGGCTTTCCGTTTTCGTTTGTTTGTTTCTGCCACTGGCAGCAACAACCGAAAACCTCTTTGGAAACCTTCGGGCACAAATACTTAGTTGTACTCTTGAAATATCGGTTTTGTTAGCTTAACAGCCTCGTGAATGTGTCTTAGAACTCGGAGATGATCTCCGTCCAGACCTGATCGTAGAGCTTCGTGTCGTCGCCCAGATACTTGAACACCTCGCAGTGATCCAGCGCTTCCTGCGACGGGTTATTGACCGGGGAGGCGTTGTATTCGTCCGCGCCGATGATATCAATCGCGGCGGTGTTCGGAATCGCATAGCCGACGTATTCGTAGTTCATCGCGGCGATATCCCCGCGGCAGAGGAAGTCGATGAACTTTTCCGCGCCGGAGACGTTGCGCGCGTTCGCCGGGATGCAGATGGAATCATAGAAGATGTTGCTGCCTTCTTCCGGCACGACGTAATCCAGCTCGTCGTTCTCGCTCATGCAGAAGGTCGCGTCGCCGCTCCAAACCATCGCGACGGCCGCCTCGCCCGCGATCATCTTGTCCTTGACCTCGTCCACGACGTAGGCCAGCACCATCGGCTTCTGCTCGATGAGCAGGTTCTTCGCGTCCTCCAGATCGGCCGGGTCGGTGGAGTTGAGGTCGTGCCCCGTCATCACCAGCGCAATCGCCAGCGTGTCGCGCGGGGAGTTGAGCATCAGCATGTCCATCGTGTAGGTCGGATCCATCAGCGTATTCCAGCTGGTCGGCGCTTCATCCACCATCTCCGTGTTGTAGAGAATACCCATCGTGCCCCATGTGTACGGCACGGCGTATTCGCTCTGCGGGTCGTAGCCCTCGTTCATAAAGCGCGGGTCGATGTTGGCGACGTTGGGAATGTTTTCCCAGTTGATCTTCTGGAGCAGATTCTCCTGAATCATGCGCTCGATCATGTAGTCGCTGGGGATAATCACGTCGTAGCTCGAACCGCCCATCGCGATTTTGGCATACATGTCCTCGTTCGTTTCAAACGTCTCATAGATGACCTTGATGCCGGTCTCCTGCTCGAACAGGTCGAGCACTTCCGGCTCGATGTAGTCGCCCCAGTTGTAGACGCTGATGGTTTCCTGCGCCGCCAGCGCAAAGAGCGGGCAGAGCGTCAGCGCGGCGGCAAGCAGCAGCATGGTGAGTTTCTTCATGTTTGATTTCTCCTTTTCGTTTTTTATACTAATTCGCAGTTAAAATGCTTAACAGAGCGCATCAGATTTTTTGTTCTGACGAAGCCAAGTGAAGTGAGGCGTACTGGAGGTACGTTGAACGGAACGAGGCAAAGTCAGAGCGAAAAAGATGGTGCGCGGATTAAGCCATTTTAACAAGAATTAGTATTAGCTTGCTCAGATTGAGCTGTAAACGCGAAGCGATATGCGGGAAATCCAAGAACCTCGGGTTCCCAGCAGGGGGCTTAGGGGGCAGCATCCCCTGTCGTCCCTTAGTACGGTATCTTCACTCCGTCGAGCTTCTTCTGGCTGCGGCCGTCCTTGCGGAAGTCATGCAGATTCAGCCCGATGAGCAGAACAAACACACAGGCAAAGATGATCGTGGACAGCGCGTTGATCTTCGGCGAAATGCCGCGCTTGGCCATCGTGTAGATGGTGATGGACAGGTTGCTCACGCCCGAGCCCGTAGTGAAGAAGCTCACCACGAAGTCGTCGATGGACATGGTCAGCGCCATCACAAAGCCGGAAAACACGCCCGGCATGATGTCCGGCAGAATCACCTTGAAGAAGCCCTGCATCGGCGTCGCGCCCAGATCCTGCGCCGCCTCGGCCAGATTCGGGTCGATCTGGCGCAGCTTGGGCATCACGCTCAGCACCACGTAGGGCACGCAGAACGCGATATGCGACAGCAGCAGGGTCAGATAGCCGAGCTGAATGTTGGCCATCGCGTAGAGCAGCATCAGCGAAACGCCGGTGACGACCTCGGAGTTGAGCATCGGCAGATTGACGATGCTCAGCAGCGTCTTGCGCGGAAGGCGCTTCATCTGGTAGAGCGCAATCGCGCCGACCGTGCCGAGGAGGGTCGAAAAGACGGCCGCCAGCAGGCCGATGGAGAGCGTCGTGCTCAGCGCGGACATGATCGCCGCGTCGGAAAACAGCTCCTTATACCACCTGAGCGTAAAGCCGCCCCAGTTCGCGCGGGATTTGCTGTCGTTGAAGGAATAGAGAATCAGCAGAACGATCGGCGCATACAGAAACGCCATAATCAGCGCGATATACGCTTTTCTGAGCTTTTTCATCAGAGGATGCGCACCTCCTTCCGCGGCTCTTCTTCCTTGTCAATGCGCTGAAGGCCGCCCATGAACGCCAGAACGACCACCATCACCAGAAGCGAGAGCGTCGAGCCGAAGTGCCAGTCGCTCGATTTGCCAAACTGGTTCTGGATGATGTCGCCGATGAGCGGCACCTTGCCGCCGCCCATGAGCTGGCTGATGACGAACGTCGTGACCGCCGGAACGAACACCATCGTGATTCCCTCCAGCACGCCGGGCAGGGAATACGGCAGCGTCACGCGCAGGAAGCTCTGCACCGGGCTTGCGCCGAGGTCGGCGGCGGCCTCCAGCAGGCTGTGATCCGTTTTTTCGATGACGGTGTAGATCGGCATAATCATAAAGGAGAGATAGTTGTAGACCATGCCGAGCACGACCGCCTTCTCGTTGTAGAGGAAGATGATCTTCTTGCCCACGCCCATGCTCGTCAGCCAGCGGTCAAACGCCGGAATTGCATCGCGCAGCGACGCGATCCAGCTGTTGAGAATACCCGAATTTTCCAGAATGGACATCCAGGAATAGGTGCGCAGCAGGAAGTTCATCCACATCGGCAAAATAATGAGCATCAGCCACAGGCCGGGGCGCTTAAAATCCCTGCCGCTGAGGATCAGCGCGACGGGATAGCCCAGCAGCAGGCAGATGATCGTGGTGAACAGCGCGATCTTGAGTGAACGCAGCAGCAGCTTGAGGTAAGTCGGTTCGAGCATGCGCCTGAAATTGGCGAGGGAAACGGCCGTCCGCTTCTGCGGGCGTTCGGCCGTCACCGTGCCGTCCTCCAGCTGAAAGAGCGTCTGTCCGTTGTCGCCCGCGACCTCGACATACGCCGGGGTTTCCTCCACGGTCACGCCGTACCAGACCACCATCGCCAGCGGAACGGCGATAAAGAGAACCGCCCAGAGCACAAACGGCACGGCAAGCGCCTTATTTTTCTTCATGGCCGCTCACCTCACACGCGCGCGGCATGCCGCTTGAGAATGTCCGGCGAATAATCGCTCTTGCGCATGACCTGAATATCCTCCGGCGCGACGGTGAGCTTCACCTGCGTGCCGACCGGACGGGCGTGGGTGGAATGCACCAGCAGCACGCTGTCGCCCACACGCACCTTCATCTCGTAATGCACACCCTTGAACAGCAGGGATTCCACAACGCCTTGCGGCACGCCCTGCACCGGATCGTCGGCAGGTTTGAGCTTCACGTCCTCCGGGCGCAGCACAACGTCCACGTCCGCGTTTTCACCGAAGCCCGCATCCACGCACGGGAAATCGCACCCGAGGAAGCGCACCAGCTTATCGCGCACCATTGTGCCGGCCATGATGTCGCTGTCGCCGATGAAATCCGCGACGAAGGCGGATTGCGGCTCGTTGTAGATATCCTCCGGCGTGCCGAGCTGCAGGATGTGCCCCGCGCTCATCACGGCCACGCGGTCGCTCATGGTCAGCGCTTCCTCCTGATCGTGGGTGACGAAGATGAAGGTGATGCCGCTCTCGCGCTGGATGCGCTTGAGCTCCAGCTGCATCTCGCG
>ULSL01017426.1_pt1 | contig 19916 bp, 20 predicted proteins | sample 1956321 | NCBI WGS metagenome assembly ULSL01 (sample SAMEA4835707, study PRJEB28245) | human gut metagenome | biome: gut microbiome; material: fecal sample | place: Denmark | collected 2008
TGGTATCTGAGTTGTGGCCGATGCCGTGACCGTGATTTTCTTGAATGTAATCGGAATCTCGCGGGCGTAGCCAACCTCCGCCGTTTTTTTGATGTTCAGGTTAGAGATGGCCATGTTGGTATAGACCGCATCCGAAGTGATCACTTCAACTGGCGCCTTTGCGAAGTACAGACTCTCCAGTCGTTTCACAACGGTTTCAGTCTTTCCCCGGTAGGAGCCAGTTCGGTTTCGCCATGTCACAGGGGTATCAGTCACAAAAAGGGTCATCGTCAGCGTGTCGGCTTTCAGGATGATGGCGTCTGTGACATTAAACCCGGCCTCTGTCGGGTACTCAGGCACATCAGCCTCATATCCCTCCTCAGATTCCAGCAGGGCATCAAACTCAATGCCGCCTACGCTGACAGGTTGTTTTGCTCTTGCCATAATCTTTCACCTACTTTGCAAACGCCAACGCCCGCGCCAGCTCCCCGGTGGTATCAGCTGCCGCCTTATCCATTGCCTTCGAGCTCTTTTGCTGTCCGGCCCGGTCACCGTTGAACTGGTTATTGATATTGACGTTTTGAACGATGCTCTTTCTTACGGTATTGGTGCTGTTCGTGATGTTCTTTGCAGTATCCGGCAGCACAGAGCTGGTTTTCTCTGTGGTAGGGGTGTTTCCGACAATAGCCCGGATTCCAGAGAGTGCCGTTTGGAGATACGCCCCAGATTCCGGGCTTTCAGCAACAGAGCGTTTCCCTGCCGCTACCGCCTTTGCAACACCGCCAACGATGCCCGAAACGATTCCTCCAAGTGAAATGTTCTGGCTCTGAGGATGAGTTGATTTGCGGCTATCTTCTGGCCAGTTAATCGGTGTCGGCTCCGACTGTTTTGGCCAGTCAGGGAAGTTTATGGAGGGGAATGGCGGAAATTCCGGGAAGTTCCCCTCATTGTTTTCCTCTCCGGTGTCAGCGGGTTCCGGGTCGGATAGCCGTCCGATGATATCCCGCAGCGCATCGGAAACCTTGCGCTTGCCGGATGCAATGCCCTTGACCGCGAGGTCCGCCAGTCTGGAAAGGACTTCCCGGATGCCAGTATCGGGTTTAGGAACCGCTTCGGCCTTCCGCTCCTCCGGCCAACTGACCTGTACCGTAGTCGGCTCAGACTGGTGCTCAACGATTTGCCGCTGAACTACAGGAGTTGCCGGTTTTGGCTCGTCCGGCATGGGTGATGCTGGCTTTGAGGGGCTGCGAGGGTTATCATTTTCAGGCTCTTTCGGCTGTGTGGCCGATTTTACCGTCAGTGACATTTCGCCCGTGATGCCCTTGAGCGCATCGGAAACCTTACGCCTCCCCGCTGCAATGCCCTTGACCATGAGGTCGATCATGTCGGGCATATAGGTGTGGAAGTCACTCAGGGGACCGTCTTCCGGCTCAGAGAAGCCGAGGAAAGAGCGGATTTTCGAGGCCACGTTGCTGGCCGCTTTTCCGATTTTCCCAACCGCAGAGGTAATGCCCGAAACGATGCCGTCAATGATATCTGCACCCCACTGAACGGCTTGCGCCGGGAGTGCCTTTATCCAGTCTATCGCATCCTGAAAGCCCTGTACGATTACATCGCGGATTTTCCCGATGGTGGATTTGATGCCGGACAGCAAATTCAGGGCGGCTTCTTTGATTTGGTCCCAGTTTTTCCAGAGGAGAACGCCAATGGCAATCGCCGCAGCGATGGCAGCGATGACTGGTCCAAATGCCCCGGCCAGAATCGAGATGACCGCAGCGGCCACCTTGATAACCACGATGATGCTCTTGACGATGACAAACCCCAGTTTCAGCACTGCAATGACCGTTTTCACAACCGAAATAATGGTCAGTATGATGCTGATGATGGCCGAGATGCCTTTTACGGCAGCGATGACAGCCACCACGCCCACGGCAATTCTGCCGATGGACTCACCGATGTCCGTCCATTTTTTCTTGTCAACCTTCCCGCTCGACAGTTCCTTGAAGAACTGAGCAATGCCGGGAGCCACCTGATTGACTTTTTCCTGAATCGCATCGAATGCCACACCGATGGCTGAGCGGATGCCCTCGAATATTGGAACTACAACATTTCGGATTCCATCAGCTATGTAGCCAATGGCCTCTTTGATTTTGTTCCATGTTCCGATGATGTTTTCGCGCAGCTTGTCGCAGTCTACGCCAGCTCTTTCGAGCATGGCTCCCAGCAAGCTATTATCACCGCGCATGAACGCAATGAAATCATCAACTGCCAGAGCCAGCATCAGAAAGATGCCAAAGAACAGCAGAGCCTTTCCAGCTCCAAGGTTCAACGCCCTTGCCAGCTTCATAAACCCGCTGACTACTGCTGTGATTTTCTGGATGTTCATAACCACGAACATCGCAGCTAGTGCGCCAGCGACAACAGCGATGACACGCTGAGAGCCGCCCAGTTTATCCGTCAGTTCCGTGAGTCTCTGGAGCCAGTCGCGGACCATCGTAAGCCCACGTGCACCAAAACTCAGAGTTTTTTGGTAGGTCGGCAGAAAGAATTGGCCGATGATGGTCTTTATCTCTTTCAGCTTGGCTATATAGCGTTTCTTGGTGCTCTCATAGGATTCGAGGCTACGCTGGCAGTCACCGATAGCGTCCGAGCTTTGGGACAGAATCGCCTGATAGTTGACCTGCATTTTAGTCAGCTGGTCAAGTTTATCATAAGTCCCGCTCAGGCCAAGAGTGGCCATCGCCTGTGCTCTGGTGGAATCGTTCAGGACGGCTCCCAAAGACTTTGCGGCCTCAGATTCACCCATGACAGCTTTCGTCATGTTATTCACAGAGGCCGTTTCATCCAGATTTCCGAAAGAGGCCAAATCAAGAGCCAGCGTGGTCATCTGTTCGGACAGTTGCGCACCAGCTTCGCGGGTCATACCAAAGCCGACCAACAAATTCTGCTGGTCGGCCAGATATGCCTTGATGTCATCCTTGTTGCGACCGATCGCGTCTGAGTAGTCCTGCGCCCACTGGTTGATCTCATCGCTGGTTTCACCAAAGACAACATCAAATTTATTCTGCATTTCCTCAACTGAGGAAGCGACTTCCACAAAGCTGTCGATTGCGGATTTTACTCCGGCAACGGAGAGAGTGATGCCGATGGCTCCAAGAGCTTTTGAGGCCATCGACTTCAGCGATTTGATGCTTCCCTCTACCTTTCGCTCTGAGGACTCATCAATTTTGTAGCCAAACAGGATGCCGATATCACGAATCGTCATGCCGATGCCCTCACCTCCTTTGCCATATCCTCAGCGCGGCCCGCCTCCACATCCTGCTCCATGAGGTATAGAGCGTAGAGCTTCAGAGCCTCATCCAGCGTGTAGCAATTTTTCAGTTCCCACATGGATGCAAGACGGGCTTTGATGAGGATGTACATTCTCAGCTCAAGCTCTGAGAAACCGCTAAGGTCGAGGTCGCCGTAGCGTTCTGCGCTGCCGCCTTCTTCTTCAGACCCTCTACGACTTTGCCAAATCGGGCGGCGAGCTTCTTGAAAAAACCGTTGTAGTTGGTGCGGATGACCTCAAAGGCCAGAATGAACATATCCTGCACATCGGTGCAGAACACCTCGTTGGCGAGGTCTTCAGACAGCAGTCGCGTTTTTTCGCCCGGCACTTCGATGGAAATATTGTTGCCGGAGAGCAGAAGATGACGGAGGATTTTCTCGACCTTATCGCCATCCAGCTGCGCGAACGCACTGGCCACGGCGGGCGTGGCATCCTCAACGTCAATATCCAGCAGACCGTTATCTTCCTTGTCGGGGTCAACGGCGGCGATGAGCGGGGCCAGACCGGACACCAGCGGCAACACCAGTGCCGCCAGCTCACCAGTCAGGTTTGCGGCCTTAAATGCAGGGAGAGGACGAATATAGTAGATATTCTCCCCTACCTTGACTTCGCGGGGTTCCAGCTGTTTCATGGTGAGCCTCCTTATTCAGTCATGACAGCAGATGCAGTGTCGATTTCCCACTCGCGGTTGTTGGTTTCCTTGCCACGAGTAGCGGGAGACTTCTTGATGACCCACGCTGCCTCAGTTGCAAACAGCAGACCGCCACGCAGGTCCTTGATAAGGACCGGGAAAAGACCGTTGCCCGTAGCACGGTCATAGTCAGCAATATTGGAGAAGAACGAATTGCTGTCACTGTTCTGAAGCAGGGTGATTTTCACCTTGTAGGTGTTGTCAGGAGAAATCGAGCGAGCGATTTCTCCGTCACAGCCAACCTTTTTGGTGATACCATCGCCGTTCGGTTCGATGCTGATAAAGCTGTCATCGGCATAACCGCTGACAATGTGCGTACCACAGGCAACAACGACCTCTTTCGGGTTATACGTTTTGATTGCATCGGCCATTTAGATTTCCTCCTTTACAGGTTCTCGTTGGTCAGGCAACCCTTGACCTCGACTGCATGGATAGCACCAGCAAGGCGGGCAGAGAAGCGGCAATCTTTCAGGTTGCGAGATGCCTTCTGGGTGCTGCTGATGTCTGCGGCCAGCGGGACAGAGGTGGTATAGCCCGGAATCTCGTTGCCATCAGAATCGTACTCAGTAGGAGCGATGCCGCCGTACTTCTGGCCGTCTTTCAGGGATGCAAGCATCTGATTTTCGACAAGTCCGATGCCGTTGTCGATGTAGGCAACCTTCGGATTGACCACCAGCAGATTCACAATGCGGGTCTGCATATCGTTCTGGAGCCAGTCACGGAAACGGATGACATCAATCCACTCGCCGCCGTTGGTCTTGCCGCCCTGCGTGATGTTCTTGGATGCAGCATTCATAACGAAGCTGAAGTTGGCCGCTTCCAACTTCTTGATGTATGCGCTGGTCAGCTTGGCCGGAGAGATGCCGGAAACAGGCATGAGAGCCCACGTTTCCTCGCCAGCATGATAGTTCATCGCTTTTACGGCAACCGCAACAGCTGCGCCGTATTTATTCTCCGCAGGAATGTCATCGTCAGACTGGTCAGCGGTTTCCTTCGGGAAGAACGGAAAGCTGCGCAGATACAGCCCCGTTTCAACGATGGGATTCTCAGGATCATCGTCAATGTAGCCGCAGAGCTTGTTCTGGGTTTCTGTCCACTGGATGACCTCTTTGACCTTTGCATCATCCAGGCCAACAGGGCAGACGCAGTACCAACCGCTTACAGCCAGCGCGTGCTCCATAATGGAAGAGATGGTAGTCAGGGCGGGCGTAATGTTGCCGCCGCTGTCGGATTCGCTGAGAAAGGCAACGTAAATATCGTGCGGTTTGGGACTCTGGGAAAACGCCACACGCGCAGCCACACCAACCGGGTCAGCGTTTTCGCCAGCGGCAACCACGCCGAGAGCGGTGAGCTCGTCCAAGCCGCTGTATGCAGCAACAGCCTCGATGCTGCCCTTGGGCTTTGCCGGAGCAGGGCCGAGGATGAGGATGTTGTCAAAGCTGGCATTGTCAGAAATAGGGGTTGCCAGCGAAATATCAACCGTACAAATGCGGTCGAGTTCCATGCTCATATCTTTGTGTCCTCCTTAACAGACTTATCATTGATTTGAACATTCGTAAAATAGCCGGATTCCTCCTTGACCAGCGCAGGGTTTCCGCCGCCGCTTGGTGTCATGGTGGATTCCGGCTCAATGGTTTCGGGCTCGCCCGGTTTGATGCTGGACAGGTCCAGCGTCCCGGTGTAGCCGATTGCTTCCATCGTAAAATAGACCGAAATCTCGAATGATGCCCGAAACTCATAATTCGTATCATGAATAATGCCCGTCAAATCGCGAACTTCATTCGGAATCACAATGGAAATATTTTCGCGGTCGCACCATTGCGTTGCATACGGAGAGTTCAGAAAACTCGAAAACGAGAGCAGGTCTTCTTCTGCGGTATTCTCCACAATCGGAGTGAAACCCGGCTCTGTTTTTTCCTGACGGCCATTTGTGAAAAGGTCGATTTGAACAGGAACGGATGCCGGGTAATAGCTGACAGGGCGGCCATCAATAAACCGCATGGGCGGGTCTCGCGGTCTGTTGACAGAGCCAAAAGTCAGGGTAACAAGAGGCGAACTCGGTTTCGGTGTAAAGCTCTGCTCCGAATAGCGCACAGTTGCACCAGTGAAATAGAGCTCTGTAAGCTGCCGAATCAGCTTTTTGAGCGTTCCAAAGGTCATAAGGTGTATCTGCCTTTCCCATCCGATTTGAGCTCAGGAGCTGGAAATCGTTTTGCTTCGCCCTCTGACACCAGAACAAATTCGCTGCAACAATGGCTCAGCATGGTGTGGTCCCAGCCTTGAGAGCTTACGCACTCGTACCAGTGTCCCACCGGGTCCATGTTTCCCTGATAGAAAAGCCAATCACCCCGCGTTCCTGCAGAACGGTCTGCCGGAGTTAGAACCGTGTCACCGAATGCCCGCATCCGTTTGTTCCGGCTCTCGCCCTCCGGCAATGCCTGAAGTTCATCCGAAGAAAGCGGCTGGACGTTGAGCGAAACAACTTGGTCTGTATATGAAGCTCGGCCATATCCATCAACGGTTTGTTCTTCACCGAATCGGCGCAGAACAAAAGCACGGCGAAAAATCCCGATGCCCATATCACTTTTCCCCTTTCTTGCGGATTACATATTTGACCGACTGGCGCATTTTTCCAGTGTCAATCAGAGGTTTGTCTGATTTTTTCTTACGGATGGTGGATGGAGCATTAGGAACGTATTCGCCGTCCACAATTTTTTCCTGCACAATGCCAACGCCAAAAACGCCGACCTGCTTCAAGCACTGCTCTGCTGTTCCGCCCGCCGAAATGGCCTTTAACTGGTTTGTGCAAAACTGATTGATTTTGTCGGCGTTTTCATCCACGCTCTTGCGCAAAAAAGGTCGAGATGGAGCCGTAGATGTACCGAGTTCGTTGAACATGGCAATTTGGGCCATATCCACATTTCGGTCATCCACAACTTTCCCGGCCTGAAAGCCAACAAAAACCTCTTTGTTGGCCAGCTTCTCCAACTGCCGGAAGAATTTTTCGCCGTCCGGCGTCAGGCGGTCCCATCCGCCAGTCATCGGCATTCTCCTGCAGAACGGATGGGAATTACGACCAGCCGCCGCAAGGTCAGGTATTCCAGACCGTACTGCGTCAGTGCAAGCTCGGCATCAACCGTCAGATTCGTGCCTTGACTTACGCTAAAGCTAATCGAAGTGCTTCCCTCCGTGTAGCTGCCGATTCTCAGGGAATCGCCCACAGTTCCATACTGGTTGTTGCCCTGCCCGGCCATCTTCAGGCGATGAGCTGTCAGGAGTGCCAGAGCTTGAGCATACAGCTTGCCGAAGACTTTCTGGCTTATCAGCGGTGCCGTGAGGTCAACCCATGATTTCACTGTGTCATCGTCCAGAGTCTCAAACTCAGTGGCAACCATACGGAAAATCTTTACGGCATCTTCCATGACTTATTTCTCCTTCGCAGCAGTGCGGCTCTTGACCTCGGACAGGTTTCCCTGCCCGATGAAGAACTTCACGATCTCGTTGTCATCATAGCCGGTGACTTCCTTGGTTTCACCCGGCAGGATTACGGTAGCGCCGACGCTGATGATTTTGTTTCCGATATTCTTCAGTTTCATATCATGGCTCCTTTACAAAAAGATAGGAGCCGCCGCACAACGTACGGCAGCTCCACGGGTGAATCAGCAGATGCCAGTAGCAATCAGCATGGACATGGGGTAGTAGATGATAGCGCCTGCGGTGCGGGCCTCGCAGGGAACGACCATCTCCAGACCTTCAGGCTGCACGGGATACTGCATGAAGGACAGCGGGTTCTCGATGGTGAACTTGCGGGGGTCGTTCTTGAACAGCAGCGCAACGCCCTTGCCGTCGCTTTCTGCCGCATACGGGTTGGTGTCCACGCTGTCGGGGTCCAGCTCCGGGCAGGAGACGATACGGGCAATATCCTTGATATTGTCCTGAACGTACTTCAGCACGGTGGTGGCAGTGCTTTCGATGCGGCGGTTCTGAATCTCGATATACGCCTCGGACGGCAGGGCCAGAGTGTCCGGCTTCTCCACCTTCTTGGTGGTGCGGGCGACCTGCTTCAGCATACCGGTGATGTCGGCCAGAATCTCGTCCTCGGTCTTGTCGGCCCACTTGGTAGAACCCTTTGCGCCGGTTGCAGGGACGTACAGCGGCACATCGTTGTCCTTGGACAGAACGCCTCGCAGGCCGGTCTCGGCATCGCCATTCCACGCGATCTTGTTGTTCAGGTAGTCGATCTGGTAGCGGGCGGACTCAGCCTTGCGGGCATCCAGCGACTTGCCTGCCATAGCAGAGGCACGCATTTCCTGAATGGAGTAGCCGTAGCTGTCGCCCAGAGACTTGATGATGGCGGTGGTGGGCTTACCCTTCACATCAGCACGGGGCAGGTCGGTGGCGTAGTTGCTGATAATCTTCGCCATGCCGGTCTTATCGTAGCTGTAGTAGGTGACGGTCTCGGCACCGGGGTTGATTTCGCTGGAGACCGGAAACAGCTTCAGCGCGGTGAACTCCGGGTACTCCACATCGTAGGACTGAGACTTGACGTAATCCAGCTCGCGGGCGAAGAACACGGAGGCATCGCTGGCGTCATCGAAGTTCATCTGCGGAGTTTCGACCAGAGCGGCCGGAATCTTGGAGTGCAGCAGAGCGTCGTAGTCGTTCTGGTCGTATCTCATGGATTTCTGGTTAGTGTTCATCTGATTTTGTCCTCCTTCTCTCAGACAGTAGGCTTGGCATCGTCGGTGGATGCAGCGTGACCGTCAGCGCCGCTCGCGGCAGGAACGCCGTACAGCTCCACCGGCGCAACGCCATTGCTGGCCGCACCGATGAAGCGACCGGGAATTGCGATGCCGCCCTCCTTTGCAAAGCAGCCTGCCTCATCGCCTTCCACGATCATGTGCAGGGCATCACCATAGGCGGGCGCAGCGCCGGTCGCCAGACGTACCCAAACGCGGCCACGGCGCATGACACCGACGTTCTGGTTGTTCAGGACGTAGAGCTTCCCCTCCAAATCCTGCTGGCGGTCGAAACCGTTGATGACAACGCCCTCGAAGTTATCAGCGGTGCTCACGCTGGTCGGCAGCGCAACGCTGCTGCCCGGAACCTTGCCGGTGACAACACCAACACCGAAATGCAGCTTGCCGGTCGTCTCCTCATTGAAACGGGAGTCCACCGGGTAGTGGAACATATCGTAGATGCCGCCTGCAACGCCCTTGCTGGTTGCATAGCCATAGATTTTCTGAACACCCATCTTACTTTTCCTCCTTCTTCATTCTGCGGTCGATCATGCGCTGGCGGGCCTCGGAAGCGGAGCTGGTCTGCTTCACAGGGGGCTTGCCATCGCCGTGCATCATCTGGGAACGCTGATAGTTGGTATCCTTGCGCTCCTTCATCTCGGAAACGGCCATGTCAAACGCTGCGTTGACGTAGGCGGCGCTCTTGCCGTCCAGATGCAGGGTGGGCTTCAGCTTGCCCAGCACGGCCTTCTTGGCATCCTTGACGCTCATGGCTTCCAGACCATCCATGTTCAGGCGGTCGCCGACACGGACAACGCGCAGCAGCTCGCGGAAGTCATTGGCGGAGTCTGCGTGGTCTTTCTTATCCTGCGCGGCGTCGCCGCCCTCATCGGCGTTGCCTTCATCGCCGGCGCCATCGGTCTGAGTACCGCCGCAGTCGCCCTCAGCGCCATCAGTGGTCGTACCAGCAGCTTTCAGAACGTCGATAACTCCCAGCAGGGTGTCAATGTCCTCGTCCTGCTGCGCGATCACGCCCATTGCGCCGGGCATATCTGCCGGGTCGCCCTCAGAATCGCGGCGGTCACGGCGGTCTTTGACCTGCTGAACTGCATCCGGCTGTTCGCCTTCAGCAGCACCGGCGGTCTGCGCAGGCGGCTCTGCGGTAATACCGCCGTCGGCCGCAGTACCAGAACGCTCTGCACGGCGTTTCTTGAACGCCTCCACAGCAGCGGCCAACTCCTCCGGGGTGGGAGCGCCATAAGTTCTCTTGGTGGTGTTTTCCATGTTCAGTTTTTCTCCTTTCATGCAGTCGTGGCCCTGCCCATCAATGTTGAGCCGGGCCTGTTCACCAGCCCTCGCCTTATCGACAAGGGCAAGATGGTTGATTTCGATGTCCCGCTGAATGGCATCATAGGGTTGCCCCTCCCAGACACCGGGCGTTTCGTCCAGACGCAGGTTGTAGCCGCAGGAAAGCTCACGCATTTTGTACTTCTTCAGGCTGTCGGTGTCGTGGATGATGATTTCTGCACGGACATCATCGCCGTCCCGGTAGCCCTCCGACAAAATCGTGCCGATGCTCTCATCTTTCACGTTGTCGGTGTCAACGTAGCCAGCATCATGCGTTACGATGATGGGCTTCCCCTTGTAGGACGCAAGGCTCTTTTTAGCAAAGACTTCTTCAGGCAACCGCAGCTCCCGGCGCTCGGAACCGTCCGGGTTGTGATAAACAAAAATGCCCACCGATGTCACGATGGGGTGGTCTACAAGGTAGCCCTCATCTGTGAAATAGGTGGCATCCAGCGGCAGGCTGTCAAAGCGCTGAACCTTCATATCGTTTTCCATGTTGAATAACTCCCCTCTCAGGTCTTACAGGATGGTTTCATCCACGGCCATCGCCCCCTTTCGTGACCGGCAGGTCAACGGTTTTGATGTTGAAGACCGGCAGTGCGCAGCAGCGGCACTGGTAGTCTTTGCCGGGGTGACAGCGCCGCCCGGTCTTTTCATCAACTACCGGTGGGTCATCCCAGCGAAACCGCTTATGGTTCAGCGCAGCATGGCTTGGGCGAACGCGGCTATCGCCAGAGGTTGACCAGACGTACTCCACCACGCCTGCGTCCTGCTGTTGCTGCTGGGTGATGTCACCGTTCAGCTTGGCGATCTGGTCGCGGGCAAGCAGTTGGGCGTGCCGCCGGTCTACGCTGTACGTCCGCTGAATCTGCTTGACGATGTCCGTTGTGGTTTCGCCGTTCCGATAGCCCTCCAGCACGATCTGGCGCATACGCCCCAGACTTTCCTGCGGGATGGTCTTGATGAGCGCCACGTTATCCTCGACCCAGCGTTCCATCATCGTTCTGTACAGCTCGCCGGTGTAGTAGTCATCCATCAGGTCGATGCCCAGCGTGGACTTGACGGCTTTCTTCCACTCACGGATGCTCAACTTCCGCGTGAGCTTTGCCATAGACTCGATCTTGCTGCGCAGTCCAAACATAGAGGTGCGCCGCTCCAGCTCCATGGTCATCTTGGAGAAAACCGTTTTGACCTTTGCAATCAGGTCTGAAGCCTCATCATGGCGCTGACCAGCTTCACGCTCTGCGCGGGCCGCGTCCCTGATCTCCGGCAGATACTCCTTCAGCAGTTCGTTCAAGATACGGATGTAGGCATTGGTGAGCCGCTGGAGCTCGCGTTCCGCCTGCACAGGGTACTTGGATGAATATTTGCATATCAGGTTATCGTGACTGCCGAAGCGGTGGCGGAGCAGGTCTTGTACCATGTGTCCGTGGACGGTATCATTCACTGTTTTCGCCTCCTTTTCTGGTTCCGAACAGCAAAAAAGCGGCGATTTGCACCGCCGCAGTTAAGATTATGGCTTAATGCCCTCTGAGGACTTCTGGTGAGTGCAGAGAAACGTCCCAAATGTGCGTGTGGGATAATTTTGTGTCAGAGGTTTGAAAGCCGTTAGAGGGCTTTATTTGCGACAGTTGCGAAAAGCCCCTGCCTGACGCTCGGCCCCGCGCCCGCACCGTTGGCAAATTTGAACGAAGTGAAAATTTGACAACAGGTTACGGTTTGGTTGGGTAAGGTACGGTTATAGTCGGACGCTCCGCCGGATTGTCCGGTGGACGTTCCTGCGGATTTTGGCCTGTTTTCGGCCATTTTTGAATATTTATCCAAATTTGATTGAATTTATTCTAAGAATAGGCGAATTTCGGGCCTGCGTTTTACGACCATTTCGGTGATTGCGGTGGAAAAGCGGTTCTTTTTTGGTTTACAATCGCCATGATGTCGGTTTACAATGCGGTGAACTGCGGTAAAACGGGCGGTTCCTTGCACAGCAGGCGGAAGGTTTCCCGGCCCTTCGGGGTGATGAGCGTCTGGGTTCCGGCCCAGTCGTTGTGCCGGCCCTTGCCTTCTTTCACCTCGAACAGACCGTTGTTCTTTGCCGCATACGGCATCAGCTTGTTCTTCTGGTCACGGTAGACGTACTTATGGTCGAGCAGCCAGCCGATGAAATCCTTCTCCTTGATGCCCAGCTCCTTGGCTGTTTCGCGGAAGTTGGTCAGCAGGTTCCGGGCCACCAGCTCGTCAAAATACTCGGCCTTCGGCTGCATGATCTGGTTCTGCGCCGTCAGCTCCTTGATGCGGGCATCGCGGTCAGTCAGGGTCTTCTGCGCGACCAGTAGGGCCTTTGCCATAAGCTCCTGCGGGGAAAGCTCCTCCTGCCCGGCAATGTAGCCGCCGTTCTTGCGGATGCTGGGCAGCACCACGGCTGTGACCCACTTGCGGAAGGGTTTGGCCTCCGGCTTATCGCTGCGCAGGATGACGTTGTACAGGCCGGACTCGCTGATGATGGTGGCATTCTGCACGCCGCCAAGGGTGTCAATCTGACTTACCCCCTTCTCATCCTCGTCCAGACGGTCTGCAACCATGCGGCTGTTGCCCAGCCCTAAGACTTCGCACACATCCCGCAGAACGAACCACGGTTCGCCGTTCAGGTTCAGAGTGCGCACGGGTTTGTTTTCGTCATATCTGTAAATCGTGACCTTGTTCATGCTCTTTCTCCGTTCCGTTTTTGAGATGGGAAATTCGGGCAAGCAAAAAGAGCGGTGGTTTCCCATCGCTCTTGCACAGAAGAAAAGCCGCAAACCTCACATGAGGCTTACGGCTCGCTGCATCAGGCTATTCTGTTGTAGATACTCCAGTCCACGAAGGGTTATCCTCGTTCTATGGCCGAAGACCTCGATATATCCGGCATCCTCCAGCAACCGCAGGAGCGCAAGCCATCTGTTGGCCGACAGCCCCAAAGCGCTTGATGAAATCTGCGACATATCGGTTCGTCATAGTCCAGCGCCTGTTCCAGATAACTCAGGATGCGGTAGATTGCAATGAAGTTGTACATTGCAATCACTCCACCTTCTGCCCGTTCTTCCATGCCTCGCGGGCTTGGTTCAGGCTCATGTGGTTCTCGCAGTCCTCCTCATCAGGAAACTCCTCCTGATAGCGGTCATGGAACCACTTGCAGACATCGCAGACATCGCCGTCATCGACAAGTTCGGTCTGCCCGCATACCGGGCATTTAACTGCCTTGCTCATCGTCTTCCTCCTTCAGGTCCTTTTCCCTATTGAACTCGTAATACTTCATGGCGACTTCGGGCCGTGCCTCGCCAGTCTTTCGGTTGCACTTAGCTTTCATGTAGGTTTTAAGCGGCCCACCGGGAACACCGGTTGCGTACTCTGTCGTTTTGGTGTTGAACCGAACAACTACGCCATCAGGCCGAGCATAGCCAATAACATCACCGCCACAAGGCTGCTTCAGAAAGTCGATGCCTTTCTGCTGGTATTCCTCTTTCGTCGCAAAGTCCATCTCAGCCAGCCCGTGGCGGGTGGCATGATCTTCAAGCCTTGCAGGAGAAGCAAACCCAGTGCAGGGGACATTTTCGCCTTCGGGAGATACTGCAGGCCCGCTTTCGGTGGAGCCAGAGCTGCTACCCTCGCTCTCTGCGAACTGCCCGTTTTCATCCCGTGGGTGGTCGGCTTCGTTGAAGTCCATCCTATCTTTCATCTTAGCATTTTGTACTTCCGATGTCAAACCGGGATTTGACGATAAAACGTCGAGCAACGCGGTGATGCTCTGGGCAAACGGCGGGAACAAACGCTCCGGGTTCTGAGTGGATAGCTCGGCCACCTTTTCGGCGGTGATGAACCCCGGAGAGGTCATCTCACCATCAGCGCACCGGATGCTGCCGTCAAAATCCGTGCAGAGGAACACATGGGACGGACAGTACGGCGGCTTCAGGTCGCTCAGGAAAGCTACCGGCATGAGATCTTTCGGCGTGATGCCGAACTCCTCCTGTGTTTCGCGGATGGCTGCATCTTCCGGGGACTCCCCCGCCTCGATATGCCCACCCGGTCCACCAACAGAGCCGCCCTTCAGGCGAGTGCCGCAGAGAAACCGGCCATCCTGCACAACAAGAACGCCGACGCCACGGTCAGTGTCGGCGGCATCAGCACGAGGGGACGTGGATTCCGGGAAGCACATCGCCTCTCTCGTCAAGAATATGATATGGTCATCTTCTTGTTTCTTTCCACTCCCATTATCAACCCAAGCTCCATCTGGTGCATTTCTCCGCACGACGGCGTTGTAGCCGAGGCTATATGCCACTACCTCTGGCGCTATTCCTAGATACTCCGTGCTTGCAAGTCTGTTAAGTTCTTGCTCATCGATGGCTTTTGCTTTTGGCGAGAGGCAAAGCGTCATATAATTGCCATGTCCGTAGTCAACAGCCGTTTCTTTCTGCGTAGATGTGTAGAATCCGTCAGGTCTTCCTTGCCCGATATACGTCTTATCACCATACATCGTGTCACGGATTATATCGCTCGCAGACACATTGAACCCATCTCTAACGCCTCTATACAACTTTCCAAACTCGCTTTGATTGGAAACCCTCTCAAACTCATTATCATCGAGTATCTGAGGTTTGTCGTTCAAATCATGGAGTGCAACAAACCTTTGCCAACCACTAGAAAGGTTCAGAGACGGGTCAATATTCAACGCCCACGCCTCAGCCTGATCCCTGGCCAGATCTTCCGTCGAAAGGTCCATGACCCTTTTTTGACTATCTGAAGCGTTTTCGTATCTTTCTGCTACGTCAACATATCTTTTGTTGATGTTGTTTTTCGCTTCATCAATGGCCTTTCCTGAGCCAATAAGCCCCATACATTGGTCGTAGCCGTAGCCACACTTCTCGCTCAAGTAAGATGCAGCAGCTTCTTGTGTCTGCATGGCCCATTGTTCATTTTGCGTGTAAGATGGTTTGTACCCAGTCTTTGCGAAAACAGCATCTGGCGAGTTTTTAGCTGAGGGAGGTTCTGTCGGGGATGTCTTCGAGGCTTCAGAGCTTTTTTGACTCTTTGCACCCTTAAATTCCTTTCCTTTCAGCTTTCCGCCACTTTGTGCAACGCCATTTTCGTCAATGAGGACGTGAGTGCCGTTGATAGTCACCCAGTTTTCAGCGTTAGCTGCATCCTTATGAGATTCAGCTAACACACTTTGCTCTGCGCCACCCGGAGTCTGCCCCTGCTCAAGGTTCTTCCGGGCGGCTTCCACGTCGCTCAAGGCGCTCGGCTCAGTACCCAGCAACGACTGCAGCAGATCATCCTCGTCATCCTCGGAGATGATGTCTTCGACATCAAACTCCTCATCGGACGCAAGGCGGCGGCGCACCTCGGTGGGGTCGAGCGCCTGCATATCGACGTATGCCTGCGCAGTCTGGGCCTTGACCAGAGCGGTCTGAGCCTTGGTCTGGTCAACTGTGGCCTGCTCTGTGTCACTCAGGCTCCACAGGGGCTTGAACTCCAGCTTGTAGTCGGGTTCCTCGGCCACATCGCCTGAAGCGATGCCCGCCCGGAACACAACGTCCAGCAGTGTGCGGAGGTTACGCTTCAGCATCAAGCGCTGAATCTTCTCCACAAAGTTGTAATAGCTCTCGAAGTCACTGTCGCCGGTGGCGTTCATGCCGGCCGGTGAGCGGCCAAACAGAATCGTCTGGGGGATGTTCGTCAGCGCGGACAGCATATTGCAGGTCGCGTCGATGACATCCTTGACACCGGAAAACTGGAACGTCTTGAAGTCGTACTGCTCTCCCTCGGAGTCAATGGCGATGCTGTTCAGCAGACCACGGGAAGTGTCTACAAGCTGTAGGCGCTTCAGCACTTGGTTCTCGCCGTCATCCGTGGTCAGCAGAGAAGCAAGGCCCTTCATGCTGTAGATAGCCTGCACGCTCCGCTCCAGCAGCTTCACGCTGTCGGTGTGGGCTGTTACGGTTTCCCGCAGCGCCCGGCGAATGCGGACGTATTCAGGCATACCCCAGAACAGGTAGGTTGCATTGGAGGTCTGCTCCGGCAGAACGCCGTTGCGGAACACCAGACATCGGCTCTCATGGACCTTGAAGGAACCGTAGATGCTGGAAACATAGTAATATTCCGGCTGTCCGAATTTGGACACCCGGTTCCCCACGCCCTTCCCGCCGTAGTCCTGCTGATACAGGCTGGCGTAGTCGGGCTGTACAATGGAGCGCTCATAGACGCGCAGTTCATCAATGCTGCGGATATGTTCCCAATCAACGGGTTCTTCCAGCCCGCGCCCATCGTCGATCAGCATGACGATAAGAGCGCCACCGTAGAGCCGCGCCCACTTGATAGCGATAGTGGCCTTCTCATCCCATTCGAGATCATCCAGCACCTCATCGACAAAAGCATTCATCTCGTTGCTTTTCAGATTCAGGTCAAAGCCGTGCTTCAGCGCTTCCTCGGCAGGCGTATCAATGATTTTGGAGAATAGGCCATTGCCTTCATACAGCCCTGTGAGCTGCATATCAGGGATGACCGGCTCCCGCTCAAACTTGTACGCCTCGGAGTTGTCCTGCTTGGTTCCATACTTGTTCAGGAGGTTCACATAGCCATCCTCACGATGCGGACGCACAGCGCCGTTCTTCCGCCGGAGGATTTCACGGCCACGCTCATTCAAACGCCGACGCTCGGCCTCATCTTCAGGTATGTGCATTGTATTCACCTCTTTTCTTACGTTATCAGCGAACGAATATCAAACGTATTGTCGTTGTAATAGGCGTTCGCCTGCGAATAGCAGTCAACTTGGTCATCATGCGCACCGCTTGGGAACGCCGCCATTTCCTCCACAAAGTCCATCACCCACGGGCAGGCAGATGCCGCTGGGATGTAGACGTTCCCAGCTTCAGCCACAGCGGTGGTCGCATGGGCGCGGACCACCTTGCCGCCAAACGGCTCCACCGGGATGATTCCGGGGATTTCTTTCTTCAGCACGTCGATGACCGCCGTGCCGTTGGCCTTGTCCTCGACCAGCTTTCTTGTGGTCTGGGGCCACTTGGAGGAAAGCCCGCGCATGGCATCCAGCGTTTCCGTGAAGCTCATGCGGCCACGCACCTGATCGAGCAGATAGCGGTCTGCGCCTTTCCTTGCCCAGACCTGTCCAACAACGAAGTCCGAGCCGTCCTTGTCCTTGAAGGTGCAGTCCCACGACTGGATGAAGTCATGCAGGCCGGACGGCAGCGCCGCCCAGCGTTTCCACCACTCTCTCTTGAACATACCGCCGGAGCTTGGTGTGGGGGTCTGCATATACAGAGAAGACCATGCGTATGTACCGACGGTCTCTTTCTGTTGTGCAGCCCATGCTTCGTCGTAGCCGCCCGCAGGCCACAGCGCCTCGCCTAGCTCACGGCCCAGAGGGTCGGTAGCCGGGTCTTCGCAAACGGCCGGGAGCGAGATAATGTCCCAGTCCTCAACCTTGCCGTACTCCGGGTTCAGGAGCCGGGCGGCAAGGTCATCTTCGTGCCAGCGGGTAAGGATGATGATAACAGCGCCGCCTGCGTGCAGTCGGGTACTCACCGTGGACTGGTACTCGTCCCACAGCTTATCGCGGTAGGTGGCAGATTCAGCCTCGGCGCGGTTCTTGATGGGGTCATCGACGATAAGCAGGTCTGCGCCATAGCCGGTGATGGAGCCACCGATACCAACGGAGATCATGCCGCCCATGCCGTTGTCGAGGTTCCAGTTCGTTTTGGTGGCCTGCACTTGGGAGATGGTATGACCAAACAGCGCAGGACCGAACTCCTCGACCTTATCGCGGTTCCGCTTGCCAAATTGCTGAGCAAGGTCGCCGCTGTAGCTGATCTCGATGACCCGCTTTTCAGGGTTCTTGCCCAGATAGAACGAGGGGAAGGTTTCGGTCACGGTCATGGACTTGCCGTGGCGCGGCGGCATGAATATCATCAGCCGCTTGGTCTTTCCCTCCATGATGCTTTCCAGCTTCTCACACACAAGGTCAAGGTGTCTGGCTCTTTTCCACCTGCCCATGTGAACGTACTGGACATAATCGGCGTAGTGCCGTTTCGCCAGCGCAATCCGGGCATTGGAGCCGAGGTACTTGCGCTTGGCAGGCGAAACATTATTCTGCGTCGCCATCAAGGCCCTCGTCCATTTGAGCCAGACGGCGGAGCTCATCATCCGTCAGGTTATCGAACGGGGATGTCTGAACAGCTCCGTCAAGCGTAACCTTCTGGGTCTGGGAGAACTCATCCCGGCATCGGTTGTTGAGCCAGTACATCTGCGCCATCGTATCAGGGACGGCTTTCTTGGTGAGCGTTCGGACCCGCACCGGCTTCTGTTCGCCCGTCCGGGGGTCTACGTCGATGACGCTTTCCTTTTCCTGATACTCGAAGCCTACGGCACGTTCATACAGCGACCGCTTCACCTTTGCATCGGCGACTTCCTTCCCGTGCTGGCAGGCTTCATTGAACGACGGGTACGTCTGCCGCCAGCGGATGATGGTCCTACGCGAAACATGGAAGGCATCAGCAATGTCCTGATCGGTTGCGCCCTTGATAGCAAGCGACCATGCCCAGTCATCGTGGTACGCCGGATTGTACTTTAGAGGCGTAGGCATTTGCTATCACCTACTTCCCTGCCAGATAATCCGCAGCCCAGTATTCAAGGGCCTGCCACTTGTTCTTCGGGCCAATCTCGCCCTCCTTGACCATCTTGTCGAGCGCCTGCGTGATGGTATCAGCAGCCTCTTTGGGGATGGCCGGGGAGCCGAACAGGTTTGGTAACTGCACCCATTCCTGACTCTCATCGAAGTGCAGGTCATCGAACAGGGACTCGGTGGCCTTAATCATGGCGTGGATGGCAGCGCCGGTGTTCTTGACATTGGCAAACTGCTGGTACTTCGTGATGGTTTCGATGAACTCCTCGTGCTGGTCAATATCTGCAACGCCCAGCATATCGGGGCTGAGGGAACCCAGAACCTTCACAAGCTGGTCCAAATCGCGGAGCTGGTGCGGCAGGAAGGCGAACGTGACGTTCTTCCAGTCAAACTCCACCTTCGGGGACAGCAGCTTCTCAAGCTCGGCCATAGGCTCGCCGATGATGTCCTTGCCAATGTAGCTTTCCAGCATATCGTCCACATCGTCGATCATCTTGGCGATTTCCTTCAGGGTGGACTGGTCATCAAAGCCGCTGATAGCGTTGTGCGCCAACTGCTTTGCGGCCACCTGAGAGCGCCGCAGGCCGGTGGTGTCCAGAATGACAAAAAGCTCCGTCAGCACACCGCTGTCCTTTGCAGAACGGATGCGGTGGTGGCCGGAGATAATCTCGATCTTACCGTCGATGAGTGCGCAGAACGGGAGGCTTTCAAGCTGGCCCCGCTTCTTGATGTTGTCGGTGAGCTGCTTCTGCATCTCGGTCTTCATAATGCGAGCGTTGATGTCCTGCTCGCGGAAGTCGGTCAGTTTTACTTTGGCAATGACCAGACCAGAACCCATGTCGGCGACCGTTTCATACTTTACGGCTGCGCTGCCGACTTGGTTTTCTCGCGCTGTTTCTGCCATCGTTCTTCCCTCCCTAACCATTCATTCAATGCCTGTTTGGCGTTTCTATCGTACAAGGGCGACTCGTATGTGAGCCGGTAGCCCATCTTCTTATCCGGGACTTTCTTGGTCAACTCCATCAGCCCCCGCATTTCCTTGGCCTCCGGGTATTTGGTCATCTGCACCGTCTTGAGGGACTTGGCCTTTTCCTTCTCCAAATCCGTGCAGATATTCATAATCAGCGGCCTGTTCTGTGCCAGCATGGTCAGAAGCCGCCC
>ULSL01065436.1_pt1 | contig 19789 bp, 19 predicted proteins | sample 1956321 | NCBI WGS metagenome assembly ULSL01 (sample SAMEA4835707, study PRJEB28245) | human gut metagenome | biome: gut microbiome; material: fecal sample | place: Denmark | collected 2008
CATATTCTCACCTCTAAAAGGTGGCTAACAAATCCAACAAAGCCTAGTATAGCAGTATGTTATGTGTTTTTTCAACTACAACTTCAGCTTCTTGCTTAGTCTTGAATAACTTGGATTCTCTTACTCTGGTTCCTACGGGGGTTTCGTTGTCGTTGAATTTTATTGTGCAAAAGCCTGAGCCAGTGCGTATTACAGTGGCTTCTCGAATATGATATCCGTTGGCTATGAAATAGACAATATCACCAAGATTATATTTATTCATAAGCATCCTCCTGATCCACATCAACTTCTACTGTTTCATCAGATTGACTTTCTTCATACTTTTCGCAAGACTTATTCATCTTGTAAAGGATGTAATCTTTATTCTCATCAGATGCTAAACTTTCACTTAACTGAGATATAACATCATCAATTTCTTTGTCGTAGGACTGAACACTCACTTTGTACTTGTCATTTTTGACCTTGTCTAATACATCCTTCTGTTTTATTTTGACATTCAGAACGACTTTTTCATCCATCGAATACCAGTATTCATGCTGAAGGTAATAGTATTCGTGAAAAAGCGTATTTGTTCTTAACAATTCATTCAGCTTTTTTTGCTCATTCCATGTCAGAAGAGTTCTAGGCGTGTTAAATAAATGGTCTTCCAACTCCAGAGTGGATGAATCACTATTGCTTCGAAGTCCTTTGTAGGTGTTGAAACAAGCTGTTGTAATCATTGTCTGCAACGAACGGAAGTCATATTGTACATTGTTTTCGCCAAAAGCTTTTGCCAATCGACCAGCGTCCTACACAGAATCAGATGGAAACATACATTCGAAACAACACATCGACAAAGGAGCGAAGTATCTGTAAAACTTCCAAACGTGAGTACAGAAACAACGAGCGTATGCTCAGAGCTGATAACCTATGCAACGTTCAAGGTCCAGGCGATTTATTTGAAATGGACGAAGTAGAAATGGATGTTTCGATTGTCAGCGAAGCTGACCAAACCAAAGTGATTGGTCGTCCTATTGTACATGCAATGGTAGACGTCTATTCACGTATGATTGCAGCAGTATCTGTTTCTTTGGAGAACAACTCAGTACTCGGATTCACCAATTGTCTTTTGAACCTTGGTGAAGACAACAAACAGCTTGAATTCATCAATTACGATGTTGTTTCAAGTTCCTACATGCTTCGAAAGATGTATGTCTGGAACGAGGAAGACATCCAATTCTCAATCAATGAACAAACGACAAGACAAATCATCAAGATGCGTGGAAAGATTGAAGACAGTGCTCCAACTGGATTCGCATTGCTTGGCTATTCAGGATGTGGTAAATCCACTTCACTGAAACAGCTTTTCGATAACATTCCACAGGTCATCATGCATCATCCTGACCCTGCAACAAATATCACCCAAATCACGTATCTTGTTGTAAGCTGTATGCCTAACAGCAACTTTGCCACTCTGTATCGACAGATTGGAGAGGCAATCGACAACGCTCTGGGCTATCCTGAACCAGTATACGAACTGATGATTACCAAAAAGTGTAGGAGCTTGGCTGAAAAACAGTTGAAGTTCTGTGAGCTTATTGAGAAGTTCTCAATTGGAACCATCGTTCTTGATGAAATTCAGCTTATCAACTTCAACAGCAACAAGGAAAACAGCTACGAAGGTCTTCTTGGTATCGTAAACAAGACTAAGATTGCCTTGAGTGTAGTTGGTACAGATGAAGCCTACAAAAAGCTGTTCGGAATGCTTCGTAATGCTCGTCGAGCAGGGGAATATATCAATGCTTCTGCATACACATCTGATAAGGAGTATTTCAACTTCCTGTTGAGTATGCTTTTAACTTGGCAGTGGCTTGATAAACCGATTACGAAAGCACAGGCACAAGAGCTTTCAGATACTCTGTATGAGTGTACAGGTGGAATCATCAATATGCTCATCTGGCTGTACAAATGGATCATGATTGAATATCTGGACAATCGGTCAAAGGGTACAATCGTAATCATTAACGAAAAGTTCATCAAGTCGGTCAGCAAGAAACACTTTGGTCAGCTGAAGGGAGCCATCGACATGGTCAATCAGGCAAAGGTTGAAGAAATGGAAGATGAACAGATTCTGATGCTTGCCGAAAGTGACAAGAACAAATACGAGATGCCAGAAACAAATGTTGAGAACTTGGCTTACGAAAGTAAGATGATCAACATTGTGATTGGCAAAGTCCATCAAATCTATACAGATGTAACATCAGACGATATCGCACGATATGTACGACAAATCTTGGCAGAAGATGAATACCATCGTATGAAGCCAACTGAAGTTGCAAAAGAGGTAGTTGCCATTATTACTGGAAGTCCGACTCGGAAAAAGAGAAGACCTTCATCAAAAGCACCTGCATCTAAGAACATCTGTGATTACATCTCGAATACCTAAGAACAAAGAGACTAAATGTTTCTTTGTTTTTTAATATGTAAACGCTTTGATTGTATCAAGGTATATGGTACAATATAAGTGAAACTGGAAGTCCAACTCGGAAAAAGAGAAGACCTTCATCAAAAGCACCTGCATCTAAGAACATCTGTGATTACATCTCGAATACCTAAGAACAAAGAGACTTAATGTTTCTTTGTTTTTTTGTGCTTTATTGCTCACGAATAAGTAAACGTAATTCTTAGTTTCATGAAGATAGAACAAATCTTTTTTCTAAACGTAACGCTTAGTTTAAGATTACGAGAACAGATTATTTTTCTAAACGTAACGCTTAGTTTCTTAACGTAACGCTTAGTTTCACGAAAACAAAAATGTCTTCAAAGTATATAATGTAACATATATAATACTTCGCATAATCTATCTTATGTAATATTTATGAAATTAAAAATAGAGCAGACATTCGATAGAAATCGAATAAATCTGCTTAATATTGATATTTGACGGATTCAATACATGGATTGATGCTTCGTATTAGGTATTCTTTAATTACAAATTCGTGTAAGTCAAGATTCTTAGTTTATGATTAAGTACAATATCTAGATTTATATTCTCTAATTTGATTTGAGACGTATAGTTGTTCATCTTTTTTGATTTCACGACAAATCACAGAGTCCTATGAATCTCTAATTCTTACATAATATAAGGAACCTAATACAACTTCAATAATGATGTATGGCACAGACATTAAATATGCTGAATATGGATGAAGATCCGATGCTGCATACGGCATATCATCAATTTGAATCTTGCCAGATTGAATCTCTTCAATTTTTGTTTTATACATATGAACACGATACGGACAAACCACAGCTAATACAATCATAATCGTTAATAGAATGCGTCCTGGTTTTTTAAAAATGTTCATTGTGATCACTCCTAAATATTTTTATAAATATATCACAATTCAATATGTGAAACACTTCACAAATACTTTTTTAAGTCCTCCAAATAATGTAGTGCATCCCGTCTTCCAATATCATAAATTTCTTGTAGATGGTCAGGATCTTTTTCAATCATTGCACACGCAATCGGTTTAGAAGGTCGAATCACAAACACTTTGCCTTCCCTTTCTAATTGTTCAATTTCATCCAACGTTTTATTATATACGATATATCGATTTTCCAATGCTTTTTGCAGATTTGGATATTCTTTGAAAGCCTTCTTTAAAAGATGGATATATTTCATTGGCTCTTTATGATAAGATTTATCTCGCGTTAATACGATTACAGTTTTATCAGATCTTTCTAACATCCAATTTACTGGAATTGAATCACTCACACCACCATCTAATAATTCGTAACCATCAAGTTTTACTGGTTTCGAAACAATCGGAATCGATGCAGAAGCACGAATCCATTCAATATCTGTGGCATCCCCATTCTGAATTTCGTGATAAACGGGATTTCCAGTATGAATATCCGTACATACCACAGTAAATTTTAATGGGTTTTCTCTAAATGTTTTTGTATCAAACGGATCTAAAATCGTAGGTACAATGCCATACGCAAACTCCTTATTGTATAGATCGCCTGTTTTTATAAAACTTTTTAAACCAGAATATCTTGAATCTCTACAAAAACGTTTATTATAACGAAGGGCTCTACCAATCTGTTTTGACTTGATGTTACAACCAAAGGCTGCACCAGCACTAACTCCAACTACTTCATCGAAACATATGCCATTTTCCATAAAAACATCAATGACACCACAAGTATACATACCTCGAAAGCCTCCGCCTTCAAGAACTAATCCTTTCATTTCTGACATAATCATCACCTCGAAAATTATACAACATAGTGAACTAAAAAGAAAAGGACTTATTCAAGTCCAATCTTAAATGTATTCGATTTTCCAAAAGCCTTCGAATTCATATTGACCACAAAAGGCTTTGTACTTTTGTCCGTAAAATCAGGGGCTGCATTTTCAAAATGAAATTCAATTTCTGCGTTGATTGTCTGCTTACTATCTAAGAAATACAACATATAACCCGTTACTTTAGCCTTAAAACTTTGTGTTTTAGGTGCCATTCCATTCGTTGAGAAATCCTTTTTTTGAATATCTTCCATACTTGAAAATTCACCTTTGCCACTTAAATCAATACCCTCTAAAGTAGCACTTGGCGTAATATAGGGAACTGTAATACGGCTTTCTGTTTTGTTTTCATAGCGAATTTTAACATTTTTTAATACCGTTTCATTATTCTCATATACATATTTTGCTTTTGAACCATCTACACTGATTTTCAATGCATCATCCTCAAAGAACACATATTTCTTATCTTTCGAATCCTTTACATTTTTATCACTCGCCTTGCGAATGTCAAATGCTTTAAAAGGCAAGAATTGCTTTTTCTTATTGAAAGATAAACCTAAGTTTTTCTGGTCATTATTTGGAAAACCAATATATCCATAAATATACGTACTTTGTCCTTTGCTGATCGCATATGTTGGTGTAGATTGATATTTATCAATGACACTAATATCTTTTTCGTTATTATCCGTAACTGTATAATAAAGCTCTTGTGTATTAAATGGTTTCTTACCCTTGTTTTTTATACTTGCCAAATAATAATAATATGTTGAATTATCCGTTTCATTTGTCACGGTTAAAACATCCAATAATTTACAAGATACATTTGAAGTAAGATCCACATGATTTTCTGGCTTTGAACAACCAAATAAAGATAAAGATAAAACACATATACATATTAGACTTATTATTTTTTTCATGTTAATTCTCCTATGGATTACAGTTTTTACAAGGCAAATAGCCCTGTTGAATCAAAACATCTCTAGAATCTTTTGTTTCAATCTTATTTGAATCCTTCATTTTTTTCACACTTGAACAAGTAGGTTTATGAAACTTATGCGTATTTACATTTAAAATATACGTCATATTGTCTTCACTTGCCTTATATTCCTTTATAATACTCTCTTTCAAACGACTTGAATCGCCTGTTTTATAATCAATTTTAATACCTGGCTGCACATTGTAACAATATACATTAAAGGATATACCCTGACCTTTATCTTCAACAGAATAAGCCTCCATTTGAACACCATTGGCAACCAGATTATCACCATCATATATAGGTGTAACGCGATATAATACGTGATGATTGGTCCTTTTTATATAATCACACACCTCGTTTTCAAAAGGAAGCATACCCTCTACATTCAAATACCGTGTGCCTGTCATTAAATTTTTTTGATTCGCATTCTCACCTGTCAATTGATACCCAATCAAATGACAACGATTATATAAATACTTTCCATCAATTCCCTTATAACGAACGGTATGCCAACCAGCCGGCTTTACAGTACCAATACTTGTACGCTTCGTATTTGGCATTAAATCCTTTGAAATATTCGCATATGCGACTTGTGGCCGGTCTAAAGAATCCAAATTTGAATACGATTCAAAACTCTTCTTGTTCATATCACTCGAATTAAATTGAGGTTCATTATCATGAATCTCAACATAAGGCGTTCCATTATATTCTGGAATATCGTCCAATTCGTAAGCAGATATTGGCGTAATCAAAGTTGAAAGAATGACAACAATTGATAAAATTAAATTTTTCATAATATTCCTCATATAATTGACATAAATAATGCCAACATAACTCATATACTAAAACCATGAAAGGAGTGAGTGTTAAAAAACATAGTACGCAATTATCGTTCGAGTCAAAAAATATAATAAACCCCTTATGTACTATGTTTTTAGATGTCTAATGACATCTTTTTTATATTTCTAATTTTTTAAACACAGCCTCACGAGCCATTGTTTCAAATTTATCTTCTAGTGGTTTTAAATCACTATATTTAAAATCTGGATTTCTTTTTTGTATTGCTTTTGAAATCACAAAATCCGCAACCTCAGGATTTTTAGGAAGTAATGGACCATGTAAATAGGTTCCTAAAATCTTGCCATCATAGAAACCTTCATAGCCTGCATCAAAACTATTACCATAACCCTTAACAACCTTACCTAAAGGATGTGTTACATTTAATGTTTGACCACCATGATTTTCAAAACCAACAATACGCGTTTTTAAACCATCCAAATCGGCATCAATCACAACATTTCCAATACAACGACTACCAGCTTTACCCGTATCCGTATAATAATCATAAAACTGCAAGCCAGAAATTTTTTCATTATTCGCCGCAATATAATATTGACCAAACAATTGATATCCACCACAAATTAAAAGAACAAACGTCTTCTCATCCATTGCCTTTTTAATATTTTCTTTACGCGACAGTAAATCAGGAATCAAACTAATTTGTTCCTTATCCGCACCACCACCTAAAAATATTAAATCATATTCACTTAAATCTTTTTCTTCACCAATACCACAAGTATCCAATTCAAAAGGAATACCACGATCTAAACAACGCTTCTTTAGAACCATCATATTTCCCTTATCACCATAAAGATCCATGATATCATGATACATCCAAACTACTTTCATAGACCCATCTCCTTTTTAATCGCATTACGAGTAGGAAGCAATGCCGTATATGTTGCGATCGCATACGTAGTACGCTTTGTAGCTAAAGCTGCTTTAATGGCAATATCTAAAGTATCTACCACACTTAAAGGCCCTTTATAACCACCATAATAGATTCTTAAAGCCATATCATTTGCACGTAGACCCGTACAAATAATTTCTTTTGTGCTATCCTTCATGATTTTTTCAAAGAAAGTATCATAAATCCAGCTTACATCTGTACCATCTTGTTCACGATCATTTAATACAATTACGATTGTTTTATTTGAATCATCTTTTTCGATGACCTTCATGACCTCATTTGCACCCGTTGGATTTTTAACTAAGTTTAAAATACATGTTTGATCACTTGACTTAAACGTTTCATTTCTTCCTGCAGGCTGAGGCGCATGACTAAATACTGATTTTACACAATCCACAGAAATACCATAATTTTTCGCAATATTTAATACAACCGCACAATTATACATCGAATACATTCCTTCATAAGGAGATTTAAAGCTGACTTTATCACTCGTAAATGTTTCTTGATCCAAATCAATATTTTTTAGACAAACATCCATTTCTGGTGTTTTAAAATCACATTTTGAACAATGGAATTTACCAATATGCGAATATTGATAATAACTATATTCAAGTCTAGCCCCACACTTTGGACAAAATTTCCCTTCACTTGCCTCTTTTGTGGTTGTAACAGAATACTTATTCTCATCCATTCCAAAATAAGAACAAGTCGCATTTTTGGCAACTAAATTTAAACGCACAACATTTGGATCATTCGCATTTAGAATCAAACGCCCCTTATAATCTGGCAAAACCTTTTCAATCGAATCAATCAACTGTTCCATTTCACGCGCACGATCTAATTGATCACGAAAGAAGTTGTTGACCACAAAGTCCGTAACCGGAATAAAAGGAAGAATGTGTCTTACATTTAATTCATCACACTCTAACACGACCGCATTGGCTTTGATTTCACCATTTAACTTACAATTTGTAAGTAATGTAGTCACAATACCCGCCTTTAAGTTATCTCCTTTACGATTCGAAATAACATTGTATCCTGCATTTTGAAACAAGTCCGTAATCATATTTGCGGTACTCGTTTTACCATTGGTACCCGTAACTAAAATGACAGGTCCATTAAATTTTAATTTCGTTAATATATTCTTATCCACCTTGCAACCAATAGATCCAGGCATAGATCCACCTCTTCCAATAAGATGAAGTCCCCAGGCACTTAGTTTTGTAGATAATATAGATAATGTTTTCATAAGTACTCCTTTTTCAGACTCTTCTATTATACAACAATTGAAGTTGAATTTAAAAATTGAAACACATATAATATTAATGTTAGGAAGAAACTAACTAGAATAGGTGGAACAAATGAACGAATATTACCAATCTCCTCTTTCACAGAGATATGCATCTAAGGAAATGCAGGCATTATTTTCAAACGACAAAAAATTTACGACATGGAGAAGACTTTGGATTGCTCTTGCAGAATCTGAAAAAGAATTAGGATTAGATATCACAGAAGAACAAATCGAAGAATTAAAAGCACACGCTTTAGATATTAACTACGATGTCGCAAAAGCTAGAGAAAAAGAAGTACGACATGACGTAATGTCACACGTATATGCATATGGAGTGCAATGTCCAAAAGCAAAAGGAATTATTCACTTAGGTGCAACAAGCTGCTACGTTGGGGACAACACAGATTTGATTATCATGCACGAAGCTTTAGAGCTTGTACAAAAGAAAATTGTCAATGTATTAGAAAAATTAGAAGAATTCGCATTAAAATACAAAGACATGCCCTGTCTTGCGTTTACTCACTTCCAACCCGCTCAACCAACAACTGTAGGTAAAAGAGCTAGCTTATGGGCACAAGACTTATATATGGACTACGTTGAAATCCAACACTTATTAGACAATAAAAAACTATTAGGATGTAAAGGTACAACAGGAACACAAGCAAGCTTTATGGAATTGTTTGAAGGAGATACAGACAAAGTAAAAGCATTGGATAAAAAGATTTGTGAAAAATTAGGTTACGACCAATATTTTGCGGTAAGTGGACAAACCTATACTCGTAAATATGATACACAAGTATTACAAGTCTTAGTTCAAATCGCACAAAGTGCACACAAATTTAGTAATGATATTCGTTTATTACAACATATGAAAGAAATCGAAGAACCATTTGAAAAATCACAAATCGGTTCAAGCGCAATGGCCTACAAACGTAACCCTATGCGTTCAGAAAGAATGGCAGCACTTGCGAACTATATTATTGCCGATTCCATCAACCCTGCAATTACGGCAAGTACACAATGGTTTGAAAGAACATTAGATGATTCCGCAAACAAGCGTATTTCAATAGCCGAAGCCTTCTTAGCTACAGATGGACTATTAGACCTTTACTTAAATGTAAGTGATGGTTTAGTTGTATATCCAAAAGTTGTAGAGGCAAACCTTTTAAAAGAATTACCATTCATGGCTACAGAAAACATTATGATGGATGCTGTTAAAGCCGGTGGAGATCGTCAAGAGTTACACGAATTGATTCGTCAACATTCAATGGCAGCTGGTCGTGTGGTTAAAGAAGAAGGTAAACCAAATGATTTGATTGATCGTATTGCACAAGATCCAAAATTTGGCATGACAAAAGAACAAATCCTTTCTATCATGAAACCAGAAAACTTTGTGGGTCGTTCTGTTCAACAAACAGAAGAATTCTTCAAAGACTTCATTGATCCAATTCTAGCTAAAGAAAAAGATGCATTAGGCATGCAAGCAGCTATTAACGTATAAAAAATTAGAGCTCACTTGAGCTCTTTTTTAATACAAATTTGGAATTGGATTCCTTTTATTTTCCTTCAAAACCTGTCTATAATTTGGCATCCAAGTACAAAGTAAATTATAGAAATCTTTTGAATGATTGAAATGAAATAAATGTGCTAGTTCATGCAGAATGATCGCATCCACAAATTCTAAAGGCATAAATATAAGATTCACATTGAAACAAATCTTATGTTTACTAGGTGTACAACTGCCCCACTTACTTTTATAAAAGCCATATTGTAAAGAAATATTGTGTATATGTAATTGTTCGCAAAAGAATTCAAAACGAAGATCGATATATTTCTTTGTGTTTTGTTTCAAGAACTTTTGAATCAATGTTTGATCTGGATACAAATATAAATCATCACCCTTAACATAACAAACTCTTTGATCGATATAATGCAGTCTGTATTCATTTCCTAATAAACAAATTAAATCATTTTCTTTCGATTGAGTATTTTTATCCAATTGATTCTTGATCCAAGCTTCTTGTTCTTGCACAAAATCATCGATGATCTTCTTAGAAACATTTAAAGGAGCGCTTACACAAACCACTCCTTCAATTACACGTATTTTTATTTTTTTACAATTAGACTTACGATGAAGTACATACTCCATTAGGCAATATCTTCTAAAACTTTAGAAGCAATATCACTTAGATATGCATCTACTTTTTCTTGTTGCTCTTTAGAATATGCATCATACTCATTGATATCACGAATCAAATCCAACATTGGAAGTGTTCCATATAATTTTGTACAAGTTGAATTACACAATGTTTCCACATCTTCTTTTTTATAGAATTCAATTCTTTCATGACAATTTGGACATTCTAAGTACGCCATATTTTCAATAATACCAAGTACTTTCACTTCCATCTTTTCACACATATGACAAGCCTTTTCTACAATCATACTCACCATTGGCTGAGGTGTAGAAACCATCACAACACCCTGCACTGGAATGGATTGCATAATTGTTAGGGCAACATCACCAGTTCCAGGAGGCATATCAATTAATAAAACATCTAAATCACCCCATACAACATCTGTATAGAATTGTTTTACAACACCACCAATGACAGGACCACGCCAAATCACAGGATCCGATTCAGATTGAACTAAGAAGTTTAAAGACATGACTTTAATGCCTTCTTTGGATTCGACTGGAATCAATTGTTGTTTTTCATTTCCAAACGCATGTTCATTTGACAAAGCTAAAAGTCTAGGAATACTAGGACCCGTAATATCCGCATCCATAATACCAACTTTTAAGCCTTTTTTAGCCATAGCCTTAGCTAACATAACCGTAACAGTAGATTTACCAACTCCACCCTTACCAGACATTACAGTGATAATATTTTTAATGTGGTTATCTGGATTGGATTGAATTCCACATGTTTCACTGCTCTTACCACATTTTCCTTGAGAAGGACAACCTTCACATGACATATACTATTCCTCCTTTGATTTTTCTATTTTTTGAAAACAACGATCATAAACACTCGTTAAACGCTTATCTTGAATATGCGTATAGATTTGCGTTGTAGAAATATTGGAATGCCCTAAAAGCTCTTGAACAATTCTTAAATCGGCATCTCCATCTAATAAATGCGTCGCAAACGAATGTCTGAAACTATGCGCAGATATGTGCGGATTTAAATTTAATTCATTCACTTTTTGTTTAATCATCAGGTGAACATATTGCCTTGTACAAACATGGCCTAAACGATTCACAAAAAAATACGAAACATTCTTTACATCCCAAACACAGCGAATGGAATCTAAATAATATTTCATCTGTGAAACACAATAAGAAGATATCGGAATAATCCTTTCCTTATCTCCTTTACCAGAAACTTTTAAAATCCCCTCTGCCAAATGCACATCATTTAGCTTTAAGTCGCAAAGCTCACTCACACGCAAACCACAAGAATATAATACAACTAATATTGTTTTATTATATTGGTCGATCTCATTGTCTTGAAAAGATGAAAAAACTTTTTTTACTTCATCTACACTTAAATAAACAGGCAGATGCTTAGATGATTTCATCCCATGAATTAATAAAGATACATCTTTGATTTCAGGATGCATAGTCGATATCTGCAAATGAAAAGAATGAATACTTGCAATCATGCGATTCAGACTTGACGCAACATGATCCTCGGCATAAAAATCCAAAAACGCCTCAATATCTAAAACGGAAATGTTTTCACACTTAGAAATCTTTTGATCCTTTAAAAAATCTAAGTAAACCTTGATATCATGAAGATACGATTGTACAGTTTTCTTTGATTTTCGTTGCACAACACTCAAATATAAATGATAATCCTTGAATGCATCTTTTAATTCCATGAAACTATTATAACACAAATTAAATATAAATAGGCTCTAATACATTCATATCACAATTCGACTCTTTAATTGCCTCAATCAATACAGATTTTACCTTATTATCACGATGATCATACGCAAACTGCAAATTACGGATACTAAAGTTATTTTCATATAAAACCTGATTGATCTCATTTAAACGATTGGGACGATGCACCATATAAAAACGCCCATAACTCTTCAACAAACGATTCGCATGAAAAACCAATTGTTCTAACGTTAGATTTTCTTCCATTCTTCCCAAATGACGAAAATTTAAATGTTCCGGCTTTTGATTGGCACCCATCTTAAAATAAGGCGGATTTGAAACAATGACATCAAATAAATCATCTTCATAATCTTGTATTGGCTGATTGACAATTTTCACAGGATGCTTAATAAAACAATCCGCATTCTTTTGAGCTACTTTACTCGTTTCTTCTAACACTTCAACACCCACAAGCTCTTTTATATGAAACTGATCAAAGTACACCAACAAAGCACCATTGTTTGTACCAATATCGAGAATACGTTCTTGTTTTTTTAAACGAACAAACTGCGCCAATAATTTCGTATCCGTATTAAAGCGAAAATGTTCACTATCTTGATATAACTTTAAATCTTCATGAATAAAATAATCCAACGTTAAACTCAATTTGACCCCTCCTTCTTCAATAAATCACTTGCCTTTATAAAACATTTACTATCCATTTTCGCATTTAAACGATTTAATATGAAATCTGTATTTTCTTGCGGTACTTCAAACAAATCAACCTGCTCTACAATTTGTTTGGCATCCTTTAAAGAACCAACATGAACACCAATATAACGATATCCAATCGGCTCAAAATAAGCTTCTAATAGCTGCATACAGGCCCCATAAATCATTGGATATGAATTTGAATATGTACTCAAATTCATACTGTGACACACATTATGAAAAGCAGTATCTCTTAATGTTAAAGTGACAAGTCTTCCTTTTTGATTTTCACGCTGCATTTTATGCGTCAATTCATTCACAATGATTTGAAGATTACTACTCACCTCATCAATGGAATATAAATCATTGGAATAGGTTCTAGATATCGAAATACTCTTTTGTGTTGTTGAATAACACAAAGCTGCACTTGAATTACCACGAGCTTTCTGAATCAGAGAATAACTCGATTTACCTAATTTACGTAAGATTTTTTGTTCGTTTTTTTCATCCGCAAAATCACCAATCGTATAGATTCCCATCTCATTTAAAACGGGAACACTCTTTTTTCCAATGCCATGCATCTCGTTGATTTTTAATGGCCATAACTTCGTTGAAAGCTCCGATTTTCTAAGTACTGTGATTCCTTTGGGCTTGCGCATATCACTCGCCATTTTCGCAAGAAAACGATTGGGTGCTACACCAATCGAACAATTCAAATGACATTTTTCATAGACTCCATTTTGAATTTCAAACACAAGATCTAAAGGCCTTTTATAACGCTTGATAATATCGGTAACATCCATATAACACTCATCAATACTTGCAGGTTCAATTTGATGGGTAAATGTCTTTAAATACGCAAAAAACTGTGCGGACATCGAACGATAATATCCATAATCACCTTGGATCAATACTAAGTCTGGACAAAGACGCAAAGCCTCATAAACTGGCATTGCACTATGCACACCATATTTTCTTGCTTCATAATTGGCAGTCGAAATCACGCCGCGCTTAGAAGTCGATCCTACCGCAACGGGAAACTCTTTTAAATCTGGATTCTTTATTTCTTCACAACTCGCAAAAAAAGCATTTAAATCAATATGTAAAATCACTCTAGCCATGAATCTTCACCCATAGATCTTGCATAGATTCTTTTGCCTTTACACTCGCTTCACCACTTGTCATGATAGCTAACTCTTGAATCGTTTGGTCATGATCTAGTTTTTGAACACGCGTGATTGTTTCATTAAAAGTCGATTTTTTACTTACTAAATAATGCGTATTTGCCATTACGGCAACACTCGCTAAATGCGTAATACATAATACTTGATACTTGTTGGATAAAGCCTTCATTTTAGCCCCCATTGCCAAAGCTACTTTACCACTGACACCTGTATCAATTTCATCAAAAATAATGGTTTCAATTCCATTTGATGCCTGAAATACAACCTTTAATGCCAACATCAAACGAGATAGTTCACCACCGCTGGCAGATACACTTAAACTTGAAAAATCCTGGCCAGGATTCATTGACACTAAAAATTCAATTTCATCAATACCATTTGAAGATGGCTTCTTTTCGGTACAAGAAATTTTAAATCGAGCATTTTCTAACATCAAATCTTTACAATGTTCCATTACTTTGGATTCTAATTCAGAAAAGACAGCTTTTCTTTTTAATGATAATTCTTTTGCGAACTTCATATAAGCCGCAAAAGATTCTGCTTTTTCTTTTTCCAACTTATCAAACACATCCTGACGATGAATGATTCGATCAATTTTATCCATGATATTCTTTTTAGATTCCATTAAAGACATATAGGAACCACCATACTTACGATACAATTTTTTGATTAAATATTGACGATTTTGAAGACTATCCAAATCTAAAGCGTCATTTGAATGTGTATCACGAATATGCTTAAGTTCTTCATCTACACTTTGTAAAGAATAATATAAATTTTTAAATGTTTCTTCATATGCATTTAGTATTGATGATTTTGAAGCTTGTTTATATAACGTATACAAAGAATCTAACGCACCATTTTCTTTATCCATCTCATATAAACACATAGAAAGATCTTCTTTATTTTTAAACCAGTTTGAAGCTTCATGAATCTGTTCGTTCAACGACTCCAATTCATCTTCTTGTATATTCGCATTTTCAATTTCATCTAGCTGTGCAGTTAAAAACTCCAATTCCGAATCTGAAAATTCTTCATTTTTTAATGTTTCTAATTCATTTAAAACATTTGAATATGAAAAATAAGCCTCTTTTACAGATGATTTTAAATCCTTTACCTTGGCATAACTATCCAATAATTCCATTTGAAGTTTTGTATCCATTAAACGATATGTATCCATTTGTGAATGAACATCCACTAATAAATTGACGATTTTACGCACAAAAGAAAGAGTTGTGATCTGTTGGTTGATCCGTACAGTACTTTTATTATTATTTAAAATTGTACGCGAAATAATCACTTGATCATCCACTTCAAAGCCATTCTCTTCTAAGATCGAATTTACTTTTTCATTCGAAGTTAAAACCATAGATAATATGGCCTTATCTTTTCCATTACGAATCACATTGGATTTAATGCGATCCCCACTCAAATATCCAATCGCATCAATCAATAACGATTTACCGGCACCTGTTTCACCTGTAATCACACTCATTCCATTTGTAAAATCTATGATACAAGATTCGAATAATACATAATCTTTTACTGACAATTGTTCAATCACAAAACCACCTCAAGTCTACTTATTATTTTAACTTAAATTCAAAGGAAAATAAATGATTATCATCACGGGTGAATCCGTAAATATAAAAATAAGAATATCTTCATATTAAGATATTCTTAAATCTTTGGCATATACCATATATTCTTGATTGCCACTTCTTCCTTCTAGAATACTTGGCATGGCTTCAACGCTTTTATAATACTGAAATAAAAACGCTTTTACATCTTCAACGATCTGTAAGGCAAGTTTCGAATTTTTTAGAACACCATGCTTATTCAAAGCAGCAGGCCCACATTCAAATTGAGGCTTTACCAAAATCGCAATATGGGACATGGATAATACATGCAATACATGTTTTAAAATGGTCTTACAAGATATAAAACTTACATCCATACACATAAAATCTATGGGTTCATCAAACCAGTCAGGCACAATTTCTCTTGCGTTATGCCCTTCCATTTTTACAACACGACAATCTTGGTCTAATTCTTTTGCGAGTTGTAAATGACCAACATCAAGCGCATATACTTTTTTAGCACCATAACGAAGACAAACATCTGTAAAACCACCCGTACTTGCTCCAATATCCAGTACAACTTGATTAGAAATATCGACATTGTATTTGTCAAGACAACCCTTTAATTTAAAAGCACCACGAGACACAAATTCATCTTCTGTATGCGTTACGACAATATCATCTTCATCACTCACTAAAAAACTAGCTTTCGTGATTACTTTTTTATTGACACTGATTTTCCCTTCTTTAATCATATCCTGTGCTTTTGCACGGCTAGATATCATTTTAAGTAAAGCTTTATCTAATCGTATCTTATCCATGTTTCTCTAATTCCTCAAATAAACATTCTGTGCTAATACCTTCTTGAATACGCAAAGAACGAATCGAACCATGACATACATAGTGATCCTCAATACCTATTATATGAATCTTTTCATCAAGTGTATTTATAAATTCTAATATAGCACTTGAAAGTCCTCCAATTTTAACATCTGTTTCATATACTGTAATCGAAAGATCCATCTTTAATAAATCTTTCATCATAACTTCATCTATAGGCTTAAAGAAACGTGCATTGACAACCAATAAACCCATTTTATTTTCTCTTGCCTTATTGATCACATGATCAACGTCTGGACCATATGTAATCACAATTTGTGTTGGAGTTCCAACCACAAATTTTTCCCAAGAACCAATCGGAATTAATGAATACGATTTATTTTTGGCATATAACGCATTTCCTCTAGGATAACGAATGCAGAATGGTTTTTTTGATTCAAAAGCTGTATAAATCATATTTTGAGCTTCTTTAGCATCTTTTGGTTGTGACAAAATCAAATTCGGAACACTTCTAAGCATCGCAATATCAAATACACCTTGATGGGTTTCACCATCATCTCCAACTAAACCACAACGATCGATTCCAATCACAACGCCAACATTCATTCTAGCCATATCATGATTGACTTGATCATAAGCTCTTTGAAGGAAAGAAGAATAAATACTGACAAATGGTTTTAAACCACCTAGTGCCATTGCACAAGACATTGTTACGGCATGTTGTTCTGCAATACCACAATCAAAGAAACGATCTGGAAAACGTTTTTGAAATTCTAATAACTTACTTCCCTGCGCCATAGCCGGTGTAATCGCAACAATCGTTTTATCTTTTTCGGCAAGATCCATAACCGTATTAGAAATAACTTGGGACCAAGAAATTTCATTTGGTGGAAGAAGACTTAAGGATTTACCTGTAGCCACATCAAAAGGACTTACGCCATGCCATTTTCCAACTTTATCTTGCTCTGCATATTTATAACCCTTACCCTTTTGTGTTAATACATGAACTACAATAGGACCATCATGTTCTTTGGCAGCTTCAAACACCTTAATTAAACTTTGAATATCATGACCATCCACAGGTCCCATATAATCTAAATTAAACTCTTTAAATAAAGGTGCATCAATCACTTCATCTTTAATTCTGTCTCTAAAATGAGACAGTTTGTTTAATACATTACTACCTAATTTATTCGATTTTAAGTTATTCTTTACATCATGTTTTAAATCAATATATAAATGTGAAGCACGAATATCCGTTATACGTTTTTCAACTCCGCTATAATTCTTAGAAATTGACATATTATTATCATTAAATATAATGACCATCTTTTTTTGTTTAGAACCAATATCATTTAATGCTTCAAGTGCCATTCCACCTGTTAATGAACCATCTCCAATAAGGGCAATGACATTATAATCCTCCTGTTTTAGATCGCGTGCAATCGCATAGCCGAGTGCAGCCGATAAAGAGGTTGAAGAATGCCCAGCTTCCCAACAATCATATTTACTTTCACTACGCTTTTGGTAACCTGAAAGACCACCTTTTTTGCGTAATGTCGCAAATTGCGTGGATCTTCCTGTTAATATTTTATGTGTGTAACATTGATGTCCAACATCAAAAATCATTTTATCTTTAGGTGAATCAAAGACATAGTGCATAGCCACTGTGACTTCAACAATGCCTAAGTTACTTGATAAATGACCACCTGTTTTTGAGATTGAATCAATTAAAAAAGCTCGAATATCACTACACAATTGTGTAAGCTCATCGATTGTCAAATCCTTGATTTGACGTGGTGATTCAATATCATACACTTGACTAATCTTTCTCATTTTATAACCCTCGTTAAAAAAACTAGTCCGCTAAAGACTAGTTTTAGCTATTATTAATATACCCCTTTTTTCAAAGAAATTCCATATATTAATATGTACGCTTTAATAAAGTATCCAATACTTTTGTTAGTGAAGTTACATCACAACTGACTTTATCTAATGATTTACGAATGGTTTCATCATAACTTTTAACCATATCTTTAGCTCCTTCAAGACCTAATAAAGATACAGCTGTTACTTTATGATTATCTTCATCGCTCAATGATTTTCCAACCACTTCTTCACTACCAACAACATCTAAAATATCATCTTGCATTTGAAATTCCAACCCTAACACAAGACCAATCTTACGGAAATGGTCAATATCGTCAAATTTATTCGCTAATATACAACCACATACTAAAGGCAAAGTTAATAATTTACTTGTCTTATAGTGATCAATTTCTTGTAAAAGGGCAAATGTTGGATTTGTATCATTTTCAGCCTGCAAATCTAATGTTTGACCATAGATCATACCATCAATACCTGCATACCAAGAAAGTGCTTTAACTAGTGCCACTTTTTGTTTCGCACTACATTCACTATCAAGTACGACTTCAAAAGCTTTGGTAAGTAGTCCATCTCCTGCAAGAATGGCCGTTGCCTCATCATAGGCTTTATGACAACTCGGTTTACCACGACGTAAATCATCATTATCCATAGCTGGAAGATCATCATGAACTAATGAATAAGTATGAATCATTTCAATGGCACAAGCACAAGGATATCCAACATGAGCATCCATTCCATAGCCTTCTAGTACAGAAAACAACAACATAGGACGTACTCTTTTACCACCGTTCATTAATGAATAAGCCATCGCATCTTTTGTACGACTATCATCATTTTCTTGTACACGTACCAATAGATAATCTTCAAATTCTTTATTCATCAACATCTTGATTCACCTCCATCAACTGATCCATCTTCGTTTCAAATTTCTTTAATTGTTTCTCGCATTGAGCACTTAACTTTAAACCCTCTTCAAATAATGACATTGCCTCTTCAAGTTCTAATTCATTATTATTAAGTAAAGCCACAATTTCATCTAATCGTTTCATGGCTTCTTGAAATTTCAATTGTTTTGCGGCCATTTTATTCCTCCTTGCACGATGCAATACGAGATGTTATTACACCATCATGCACTCTAGTCACCATTATATCATCACTTTTGACATCATGAATACTTTTAATAACTTTATCTTCCACTTTGGAAATACTATACCCTCTTGAAAGCACTTTTAAAGGCGAATAGGCATCCAATAAAGCACAATCACGCATGAGTATATGTCTTTTCTCTTGAATTTTATTATGCATACTTACTTCAAGCTTTTCAGGAATTATAGAAAGATTTTGTTTTGAATCCCTTAAAACTTGATGCATGCTG
>ULSL01070392.1_pt1 | contig 19725 bp, 15 predicted proteins | sample 1956321 | NCBI WGS metagenome assembly ULSL01 (sample SAMEA4835707, study PRJEB28245) | human gut metagenome | biome: gut microbiome; material: fecal sample | place: Denmark | collected 2008
ATATTGGATTGTTAAAAACACAACAATATTATTTGATTCTTCCCATTCTCGTGGCCTTTGCGAGCCAATTTTTGTGGCATTTTGAGTCAATCTGTGAACCGATCTCAAGGGAAATCCGCACCAATCGTAGAGCCAGCGACGTTTTTTCCATGAAATTAAGATGTTGTTTGGAGAAAAAGCATTATTTTTGCAGATGAGTTTGATCTTGGGCCACCACGAGGCGCATCGTCGTCGGCGCGAGGGCCCTGGCAGATCGTCCACTCGGTATATGAGACGTAATGAATATTAATCAATCAAATTAAAGAAACGATGCGAAAGATGATCCTTTCACTTGCCCTTTTGTTGCCCATGTTGGCCATGGGGGCAGACGATGCGGAGATCCTCAACGCCTTGCGCCTTCACAAGGCTTCGGGCGAGGAGGTGACAATCCTGCTCAAAGAGCGTCCCGTCGTCACCTTTGTCAGCAACGACCTGGTCGTCACTACCCAAAGCAACGAAGTCAGCTATCCCTCGGCCGACATCATGAAGTTCACCTACGAGGCGGTGGAGTATTCGGGCGTCAACGGCCTGGCTCAGACGGGCTCTCTCATCTCCTTCCTGGGCGATGAGCTCCAAGTGGCGCACCTGACCCCGGCTACCGAGGTGGCGGTCTATACCCTGGACGGAAAGTGTGTGGCCACGGCTACGACCGACGCCAAGGGTGCTGCCTCGATCTCGCTCTCGGGTCAGCCAGCAGCGGTCTATGTAGTGAAAACCTCGTCAGTAACCTTCAAAATCCGTAAGCAATGAAAAGACTCTCGCTCTCATTCTTGATCCTCTTCGCCATGGTCTGTGGGGCAATGGCGCAAAACGAGGCCATGTATGTGTATCGCAATAGCAACTTGGGCAAACTGACGTTCCTGAAGTCGGAGATCGACAGTGTGGTCTGCTCGCAGGTGGACCTGCAGGGCCAGCGCCACGAGGAGTATGTCGTCCAGGAGATTTGGACCCGCGACAGCGTCTATCGCACGCTGCTCTCGACCATCGACAGCGTGAGTTTCGCTACTGTCGTCAACACCTGTCCCGACGCCCACCATCCTCACGCCGTGGATCTCGGACTGCCGAGTGGCACGAAGTGGGCTTGCTGCAATGTCGGCGCACCCTTCCCCGAGGCTTTCGGAGGCTTCTATGCATGGGGAGAGACGTGGCAGAAGGACTCCTATAACCGCTACACCTATGCTTACACTGAGGACTGGATCGACGAGGTGAAAATCGGCGAGGACATCGCAGGCACTTCCTATGATGTGGCCCACGTCCTCATGGGCGACGCATGGCGGATGCCGACGGTGGAAGACCAGAAGGAACTGATGGACAACTGCAGTCTGCAGGAGACGCAGCGCAGCGGCATGAACGGTGTGCTCGTGACGGGCCCCAACGGCAATCAGATCTTCTTCCCGCTCCCGGGCTACCGCAACTACGACGAGGTGGAGACCCAGGGCTACTACGGCTTCTATTGGTCGAGCATGCTCAACACCGACTACGGCTACAGAAGCTATTATCTCTACTTAGGTCGCGACTTCTGGTATTCGAGCGACAACTACTGCTCCAGCGGCTACTCCGTGCGTGGCGTGAGCAAGTAGGCGGACTTTATCAATAGCCAACAACAAAAAGAGCCCGGTGACACCATGTAGTGCCACCGGGCTTTCTATTAACAGGCTTATTGTCAACTTATGAAGTTGTCTTGCTTGAACTGGAAGCGGAAGGCGGCCTTCCGGCCACCCCCGTCTTGTTTGTCTTATCCGTTTTTCTCTTATTCGTTGCGGAAGATCAGCGAACCGTTGCTCTGGTCGATAGTGATGGCCTTGTCGCGGATCACCGTGCCTGCCAGCAGCGCCTTGGAGAGGTCGTTGAGGACGTAGCGCTGGATGGCCCGCTTCACGGGGCGTGCGCCAAACTCCGGGTCGTAGCCCTTGTCGCAGAGGTAGCTGACGGCCTCCGGCGTCCATTCCAGGTCGAAACCTTGCGGCTTCAGCATAGCCTTGACGCGGTCGAGCTGGAGGGTGACAACACCCGCGATCTCTTCCTTCGTGAGCGGCTGGAACATGATCGTCTCGTCGATACGGTTGAGAAACTCCGGACGGATGGTCTTCTTGAGCATCTCCATCACCTTCGTCTTCGTCTCCTCGACCACCGTGGCGCGGTTGGCGGCACTGATGTGCTCAAACTGCTGCTGGATGTACTGCGATCCGAGGTTGGAGGTCATGATGATGATGGTGTTCTTGAAGTTGACCGTGCGGCCCTTGTTGTCCGTCAGTCGTCCGTCGTCGAGCACCTGGAGCAGGATGTTGAAGACGTCGGGGTGGGCCTTCTCTATCTCATCGAAGAGAACCACGGAGTAGGGCTTGCGCCTGACGGCCTCGGTCAACTGGCCACCCTCGTCGTAACCGACGTACCCCGGAGGCGCGCCGATGAGGCGGGAGACACTAAACTTCTCTTGGTATTCGCTCATATCAATACGCGTCATCATCGTCTCGTCGTCGAAGAGGTATTCGGCCAGCGCCTTCGCCAGCTCGGTCTTACCCGTACCCGTCGTGCCGAGGAAGATGAAGGAGGCTATCGGCTTCTTCGGATCTTGCAGTCCGGCGCGGCTGCGGCGCACGGCGTCGGCCACGGCCGTGATGGCCTCGTCCTGGCCAATCACCCGCTTGTGGAGTTCTTCCTCCAGGTGGAGGAGCTTGTCGCGCTCGCTCTGCATCATCCGCGTCACGGGGATTCCCGTCCAGCGGCTCACCACTTCGGCGATATCGTCGGCAGTCACCTCCTCGCGGATGAGTTTCTCGCCACCCTGCGTCTGGTCGAGCTGCTTCTGTATGGCCTTGATGTCGGCGTCTATCTGCTGCAGTTTGCCATAGCGTATCTCCGCCACGAGCTGGTAGTTGCCCTCGCGCTCGGCGCGCTCGGCGTCAAACTTCAGTTGTTCTATCTGCTGCTTGTCCTGCTGGATCTTGTTGACCAGGGCCTTCTGGGCCTCCCATTTGGCTCGGAATCCCTTCACCTTGTCCTGCAGTTCGGCTATCTCGCGCTCGATGTTGTTGAGTTTTTGCAGGTCGGGGTCCTTCTCGGTCGCTCCCGGCTGCACCTCGCGCTTCACCGACTCACGCTCGATCTCCTTCTGCTTCAACTGTCTCTCCAGTTCGTCCAGTTCCTCCGGCACGGAGTCGCGCTCCATACGGAGTTTGGCAGCAGCCTCATCCATGAGGTCGATGGCCTTGTCGGGGAGGAAACGGTCTGTGATGTAGCGTTCGGAGAGTTGCACGGCAGCGATGCAGGCGTCGTCCTGGATACGCACCTTGTGGTGGTTCTCGTAGCGCTCCTTCAGTCCACGTAGGATGGAGATGGCGTCGGTCTCGTCCGGCTCCTCGACCATGACGGTCTGGAAGCGGCGCTCCAGGGCCTTGTCCTTCTCAAAGTACTTCTGATACTCGTTGAGCGTCGTCGCACCGATGGCACGCAGTTCGCCACGTGCCAGGGCCGGCTTGAGGATGTTGGCGGCGTCCATGGCGCCCTCGCCACCACCGGCTCCCACGAGCGTGTGGATCTCGTCGATGAAGAGGATGATGTTGCCTTCGGCCTTCGTCACCTCCTTGATCACCGATTTCAGGCGCTCCTCAAACTCGCCCTTGTATTTGGCACCCGCCACGAGTGCGCCCATATCGAGGGAGTAGAGTTGCTTGTCCTTCAGGTTCTCGGGCACGTCGCCACGCACGATACGCTCGGCCAGTCCTTCGACGATAGCCGTCTTGCCCGTACCCGGCTCACCAATGAGGATCGGGTTGTTCTTCGTACGGCGGGAGAGGATCTGCAAGACGCGGCGTATCTCCTCGTCACGGCCGATCACTGGGTCGAGTTTTCCTGCCCGCGCCCGCTCCACGAGGTTGGTGGCATACTTGGAGAGGGCCTGGAAGTTTTCGTCTCCGCTTTGGCTCTCCACCTTCTGTCCTTGGCGCAGCGACTGGATGGCCTGGAGCATTTCCTTCTCCGTGCAGCCAGCGTCCTTCAGGATACGTGAGGCGGTGCTGCCCACTTGTAGCAGGGCCAGCAGCAGCGGTTCGATGCTCACGTAGTCGTCGCCGAGTTTCTGGGAAATATCGAGGGTCTTCTCCAGCACCTTGTTGCTGTCGGGAGAGAAATAGGGTTCTCCGCCCGAGACCTTCGGCAGATGCTTGATCTCGTTTTGCAGACTCAGCTCGACGGTCTGGGCGTTCACTCCCAACTTTTGGAGCACGTAGTCCGTCACGTCTTTGCCCTTGTCCATCACGCCGGCAAGGATGTGAACCGGCTCGATGGTCTGCTGTCCATTGCGCTTCGCCGTGTCCAGCGCGCTTTGGATAGCCTCTTGGGCTTTGATGGTGAATTTGTCAAATGTCATATTTGTTTCTCCTTTCTGTGCTTCCTCTCCTTCGGCTGTGGCGCCTCGGGAGATTCTTCACGTTTTTTTATTATTGTTTTCTGCCGAATGATAGGCAAAACCTATACCCGATTTGTAAATATGACAATACGGCATAAATTGATGACAATTTGTCACCAGGAAAGACTATAATCAACGACAAACAATACTACGTTTGCCACTATTTACAACTACACCACTATTGCAGGAATGGTAGTGTGTGCTTTGGCTCCCGGCCCTGGGGGAGATACGCAACTGCCATATCAACATCGGAACGTGGAACTGTATCGAACAATACGTACAACCCTGTCGCCTCATTCGGCTGAATCCGATGATGGTTCGGCCTTGCGCTTGGGCCTTCTCGCTCGTCAGAAGCGGAAACCGTAGGTGAAGCGCACGCGCCATTTGCTTCTGCGCACCTGCAGTTGATCTCGGTCGCCCACCACGGAATAGTTGTAGATCAAGGAGGCGACGGCAAACTGGTTGCGCCAGGAATAGACCGCTGCGCCACGTCCTGTCGTGATGAGGCTGGGGAAGCGGTAGTGGAGGTTGATGCGCTCTCCGTTCTCCTTGAGTCGGGAGTGGATATAGAAGTCGAAGGTGGGCAGGAGGGAGGCGTGGAAGAGCCACCGCTTGCCCGCCACGAGGTTGTAGCCGTAGCCTGCGCCAATGCCAATTTCCATCAGTTTGAGGTTGATGGGCTGCTGGTTGGCGGTCTCGTTGGCGTCGATGTCCGTGATCTGTCCGTCGAAACTGGCGCCCACCATGAAGCTGCCCGCACTCCTGCGCTGGAGGTAGCTCTGGCTGAAGGCCGCCGGAAAGGAGAAGCGCTTGCTGTTGAACGCATAGTAGAGGTTGACGTTGAGGGCCTGCTGCCTGATGGCCCCTTTCTCGATCGGCGTGACCTCGTCGTTCATTGAGGCCTTGCCGTGGTAGGTCTTCGACGAGAGAAACACGATGTCGAAGCCGAAGCGGTTGCTGTAGGAGTTGACGTTCAACTCATAGTCCTGGCTCTTTCCCGCCAGTTTCATGGGGTTGAGCGCCACGGCTGCTCCCAGTCCGCGATATGCCACCGCCATACTCAGCGTACCGCGGAAGTCCGACTCCACCTCGGTGTGGTATTGGTCCTCGCCATTGCGTCCCGTGGTGCGAATCCATGCTCCCGAGAGGTTGCCCCGCAGTTTGATGGTCCAGCGTCCGGGTGGCCGCATGATATAGGCCGTGTCGTAATTGATGCGCTGGTAGCGCTCTGCAAGGATGGCGTTGCCTGCATGCAGCAGTTGGTCATACTTCACCAGTCGCTTGCGCAGGGCGTTGTATTTCTTCTCGTCCATGCTCCCGCTGTCGCGTCGAGCCCGCAAGATACTGTCGCCCCATTGCAGCAGGCGTCCCTCGTCCGAGGCCCGTCGGATCTCCAGTCGGATACTGTCGGCATATTCCACCTTCTCCTTCCAGCTGCGCTTCTTCTTGCGGCGGTGGGATTGGGCAGAAGCATCGATGGCGATGGTTGCCACGAGAAGCAAGATCATCCAGCGGACGAAAAAGCGGGTGGGGTGGAGCGGTGAGATCGAGTGTGACATGGCGTGAGGATGAGGAAAGAATCTTCCCTTATTACCTATATATATGATAATGATGACGGCCTATGTATATGAATATGAGAATGGCCTATATATATGTTTATGATGACGACCTATATATATGATTAAAATGACGGCGCACTATGAGCTGAAAGCGCAAGTCTGATGATGGTGCCAACAGATTGGACAGACGGCAAGAATCAGATTGGCTGACGTCAGAAAAAGAAAAATTGGGACTTGGCCCCGCGTCGTTGTGCGAAGCGCCAAGTCCCAGTCGTATAGAGTCGATATTAATAAGCGAAGAGAGGATAGTCCTTCATCGTAGCATTGACCTTCTCGCGAACGCGGGCGATGACCTGCTCGTTCTCGGGATCAGCCAATACCTCGTTGATCAACTCAGCCACGAGGTGCATCATGTCCTCCTTGGCGCCACGGGTCGTCATGGCAGCGGTGCCAAGACGGAGACCTGAGGTCTGGAAGGCAGAACGCTCGTCGTAGGGCACAGCGTTCTTGTTGGCCGTGATGTCGGCAGCCACGAGGGCAGCCTCAGCCACCTTACCCGTCAGCTCCGGATACTTCGGACGGAGGTCGAGCAGCATGGAGTGGTTGTCAGTACCACCGCTCACGATGTCGAAGCCGTAGCCGATGAGGTCCTCAGCCAGCACGGCGGCGTTCTTCTTCACCTGCGTAGCATACTCCTTCCAAGAAGGCAGCAGGTTCTCGCCGAAACCGACGGCCTTGGCAGCGATGACGTGCTCCAGCGGACCACCCTGGTTGCCCGGGAAGACAGCGGAGTTGAGCAGCATGGACATCTTCTTCAGATCGCCCTTCTTCGTCTTCAGACCCCACGGGTTCTCGAAGTCCTTGCCCATCATGATGATACCACCGCGCGGACCACGGAGCGTCTTGTGGGTCGTCGTGGTGACGATGTGAGCGTACTTCACCGGGTTCTTCAGCAAGCCAGCTGCGATCAGACCAGCCGGGTGAGCCATATCGACCAGCAGGATGGCACCTACTGCGTCGGCGATCTTGCGCATGCGCTCGTAGTCCCACTCACGGCTGTAGGCAGAACCACCACCGATGATCAGCTTCGGCTTGTTCTCCAGGGCCAGCTTCTCCATCTCGTCGTAGTCCACGCGGCCCGTCTCGCGGCAGAGGTGATAGCCGACGTGGTTGTAGAGAATACCCGACGTGTTGACAGCGCTACCGTGAGAGAGGTGGCCGCCCTGATCGAGGTCCAAGCCCATGAAGGTGTCGCCCGGCTTCAGGATGGCGAGCAGTACAGCCTGGTTGGCCTGTGCGCCAGAGTGGGGCTGCACGTTGACAAACTCAGCGCCGAAGAGCTGCTTCACGCGGTCGATGGCGAGGTTCTCCACCTTGTCCACCACCTGGCAACCGCCATAGTAGCGCTTGCCGGGATAACCCTCGGCATATTTGTTGGTGAGGTATGAACCCATGGCGTTCATCACCTCATCGCTCACGAAGTTCTCTGAAGCGATCAGCTCCATACCCTTCAGCTGACGCTGATGCTCTTGCTCGATCAAGTCGAAAATCTCTTGGTCTCTTCTCATACTTGTACTTTTACTTTATTAAGATATTATTATTGATGTTTCAGCCTGGATAGTCCATAGCGTCCCTCTGCGGGGGGTTAGAGCTCGCAGTTGGCAGGGGGCTATGGATTGTGCAGGTTAGGTTAGATTTCTCTTGCAATGGTTAGCAAAGTTCCACCTTATCCATTTTTTGTTCTTTGTCGCAGTAGTGACATTTCAGTATTCCGTGCTCCTTGTCTATCACGTTGAAGATGGTGTCCATCGGTTCGTTGTTGGTGATACACTTCGGATTGTTGCACTTGACGATGCCCCGCAGCTCGTCGGGCGTCTCCACCTTTTTCTTCTCCACCACCTCGTAGTCCTTGATGATGTTGAGCACCACGTTGGGCGCCACTACCGAGAGGCGCGAGATCTCATCGTCTGTGAAGAACTTGTCGCTCACCTTGATGATGCCCTTCGTGCCCACCATCTTCGACGAGAGGTTGTAGCCGATCGTCACTGGGGTGGAGAGGTGCTGGAGCTGGAGAAGGTTGACGACGTCGAAGGTCTTCTCCACGGGGATATGGTCTATTACCGTGCCGTTCTTGATGGCGGCCACGAGTCTTTCTTTCTTGTTCATCGCTTGCTGGTTATTCAATGATCGTTTTGTCATTGCGAATCTCCTCGATGGAGATACCAAGGCAATGGCAGAAGATGGCCTCGCGGGCATAGAGTCCGTTCTTGGCCTGCTGGATGTAGTAGGCGTGGGGATTGGAGTCCACGTCGTAGGCAATCTCGTTCACGCGGGGTAGCGGGTGGAGGATGCGCATGTTGTCCTTGACCTTGCCGAGCATGTTCTCGTGCAGGATATAGACATTCTTCACGCGCTCATACTCCATCAGGTCGGAGAAGCGCTCCTTTTGCACGCGCGTCATGTAGAGGATGTCGGCGTCGGCGATTACGTCCTCGTCAAACTCCTCGTGCTCCTCATACTTGATGCCGTGCTTCCGGCAGTAGAGCTTATACTCTTCGGGCATGGCGAGCTCCTTGGGCGATATGAAATGGAAAGTGGGGTTGAAATGGCGCATCGCCATGAGGAGGGAGTGGACGGTGCGTCCGTAGCGGAGGTCGCCGACCAGGTAGATGTTGAGGTTCTCCAGCGTGCCCTGCGTCTGCTGGATCGTGTAGAGGTCGAGCAGGCATTGCGATGGATGCTGGTGGGCTCCGTCTCCCGCATTGACGATGGGGACGGGTGCTACTTCCGAGGCGTATTGTGCCGCGCCCTCGATATGGTGGCGCATGACGATCACGTCTGCATAGTTGGACACCATGAGAATTGTGTCCTTCAACGTTTCGCCCTTGCTGACGCTCGAAACCTTGGCGTCGGTAAAGCCGATGACGCGCGCACCCAGTCGGTTGGCAGCCGTCTCAAAGCTCAATCGGGTGCGGGTGGAAGGCTCATAAAATAGTGTTGCCACCACTTTCCCCTTCAGCAACTCACGGTTGGGGTGTGCCTCAAACTCCTTCGCCATCTCCAGGAGGTGCAAAAGCTCCTCGCGGTTCAGGGTCTGGATGTTCACAAAGTTATGTTTTTCCATTTACCGCTTCTATGTTTTATAATTCGGGTTCAAAGATACAAATTCTTTTTTGATTAGCATCGGGTAGTGCGGGAAAAAATGAGTTGGAGGATAAAAAAAACGTGTAATAATCGGTGGAGCTCACTTTTTTGCCTTTACTTCTATGTTGAACCCCATTTTTTCATTAACTTTGCACACTATATATAAAAAGGTACTCGATTCATGAGAAGAGCAATCGTTCACTTCCTTTGGGGAGGACTGGCAATCGTTGTGGCTTTCTGCCTCATGTTTTTCATTGCCGTATGGAATGGCTGGATAGGCTATATGCCCGATATGGACACCCTTTCCAATCCGATCGATAAGTTTGCCACCCAGGTCTATTCGGCCAATGGCAAGCTCATCGGCACGTGGAATGAGGACAACGGCAACCGTGTGGCTGTCGATTACAACAGTATCAGCCCCAACCTCGTCCATGCGCTGGTCGCCACCGAGGACGAGCGTTTCTACGAGCACTCCGGCATCGACTTTATCGCCCTGGGCCGTGCCATCATCAAGCGAGGCATCCTCGGCCACCACGAGGCTGGTGGCGGTTCCACCATCACGCAGCAGCTTGCCAAGCAGCTCTATTCTGAGAAGGCCCACAGCACGCTGGAGCGCATGCTGCAGAAGCCGATCGAGTGGATCATCGCCATCAAGCTGGAGCGATACTTCACCAAGGAGGAGATCATCGCCATGTACCTCAACTACTTCGACTTCCTCCACAACGCCGTCGGCATCAAGCGGGCGGCCAATTTCTATTTCGACAAGGAACTCTGGCAGCTCAACCTCGACGAGTCGGCCATCCTGGTGGGTATGTGCAAGAACCCCTCGATGTTCAATCCCGTGCGCTACCAGGATCGTTGCCGCCAGCGCCGCAATGTGGTGTTGGCGCAGATGCTCAAGTGTGGCTACATCACCTCAGAGCAGTACGGCCAGGCGAGCGCGCAGCCCCTGGAGCTCCATCTCTCCCACGAAAAGCCCATTGCCGGTGCGGGTAGCTACTTCCAGGCTTTCCTCAAGCAGTATATGATGGCCGAGTTGCCTCTGCGCGAAAACTATCCTGCCTGGCGTGAGCGCCAGTACGTCCTCGACTCCATCGCCTGGGCCACCGACCCGCTCTATGGCTGGTGCAACAAGAACCACAAGCGCAATGGCGACAACTACAACGTCAATACCGACGGCCTCCGTATCTTCACGACCATCGACACGCGCATGCAGCAGTATGCCGAGCAGGCCGTGCGCGAGCATGTGGGGCGTAGTCTCCAGACGGCTTTCAACCAGGAAAACCACTACAAGCCCAATGCGCCTTTCTCCTCCGGCATCTCGCGCCAGCAGATCAAGAATAGCATCAACCGCAGCATCCGTCAGAGCACGCGCTTCCTCCGTATGAAGGAGGCAGGAGCCTCGCCCGAGGAGATCATCCGTGCCTTCCGCACCCCCGTCGATATGACGGTCTTCACCTATCATGGTCCCGAGGAGCGCACGATGACGCCGATCGACTCCATTATCTATTATAAGAGTTTTCTGCGTTCTGCCTTCATGAGCATGGATCCCCATACGGGCGCCGTCAAGGCTTATGTCGGCGGTATCGACTACGACCACTTCAAGTATGACATGGTGATGGGAGGCCGTCGCCAGGTGGGATCCACCATCAAGCCCTTCCTCTATGCCCTGGCCATGCAGAACGGTATGACTCCTTGCACCACCCTCCGCAACGTCCAGCACTCCTACGGCGGATGGACCCCGCGCAACGGCAGCCATGCGCGCTACGGCCAGCAAGTGCCGCTGAAGTGGGCGCTGCAGCACTCCAACAACTGGATCTCGGCCAGCCTCATCACGACCCTTGGCCCGCAGCAGTTTGTGGGCATCCTCCACGACTTCGGCCTCAACAATCCCGACATCGACCGCAACGCCACCCCCGTGCTCAGTCTCGGTCCCTGCGAGGTCTCTGTCGGCGAGATGGTCTCGGCCTATACGGCCTTCGCCAATGGCGGCGTGCGCTGCGCCCCGTTGTTTGTCACGAAGATCGAGGACAGCCACGGCAATGTCATTGCCAAGTTCCAGCCCCTGATGACGGAGGTGATCAGCGAGGACAACTCCTATCGCATGATTGACATGATGCGTGCCGTCATCGATGGCGGTACGGGTAGCCGACTGAAGGGTGCCTACGGGATGAAGGGCGACATCTGTGGCAAGACGGGTACGACCAACAGCAACTCCGATGGTTGGTTTATCGCCTTCACCCCCGAACTGGTCAGTGGCGCCTGGGTGGGCGGTGAGGACCGCGACATCCACTTCGACTCCACCTCCCTCGGACAGGGAGCCGCCGCCGCCCTGCCTATCTGGGCCTACTTCATGAAGAAGGTCTATGCCGACCACCAGTTGGGCTATAGCGACAAAACGCAGTTTGCCATCCCCAAGGACTTCGACTTCTGTTCCACGTCCGAGGACACCGATGTCAACGACATCCAGGAGGTCTATTTCTGATTTGCACCTGCCCTATGGCTAATGAAGTCAGAATATGCACATTGTGTATATAAAGTCCATAGTGTTGCGGAATTATGGTTGTTAATAGTCACATTAATTATATAGGTTTATGGGAAATCCATTCTTGAAATCCTTTATTGTCTTGGCGTTAAGCATCCTGCAGACAACTGTATGCTATGCCGATACTTTCAAGGGAAAGGTTGTCAATGCTGAGACTGGCGAGGTTATTGTCGGAGCAAGGGTAGAGAGCGAGATCAACCCCCAACCTGGATGGTCTATTCAGAGTACGACAGAGACCGACAGTACGGGATGCTTCTATCTGAATGGTAGTATGGAAGGGCGCATCATGTTCAAGTTTAGCATGATAGGCTACAAGAATCTCCGCAAGGTGGACTATTCCTATGGCAGGGAGGTGAAAGATACGACCGACCTTGGCATCATCAAGTTGCACCCCACGGCACTCATGCTGCAGGAGGTAAAGGTGACGGCCAAGATGCCCCGCATCACTATGGTGGGCGACACGATAGTGTTCAACCCCGAAGCGTTTAAACTGAAGGAAGGAGCCCGCCTTGCCGAACTGATCAAGAAACTACCGGGAGTGGAGAACCGCGACGGCAAACTCTATTGGAACGACAAACCCATACGCCTGATGATGAACGGTCGGGACGTCTTCGGCGGCAGTCAGATCATCAGCGAGCTGCCGGCAGAAGTGGCAAGCAAACTGAAGCTCTACGACCGCAAGTCGGAGCTGGCACGCCATACTGGCAAGACGATGGTGAGGAAGACCACGTGCTTGACATACAGGTAAAGCCGGGATTTCTCGACAAGTGGTATGGAGAGGCAGAAGCACAATACCAGACAGACAAGCGGTATATGTTCAGCCTCAGGGCCAGTCGGCTGAGCGACCACGACCCACAGATGATATATGGTCAGGCAAACAACACCAACCGCTATATAGACCGCACGATGGGTCAAAGCATGGATCGCAACATCGACGGCGACGGCAAGAGTCAGTATGGATCGTACAACTACCAACACAACTGGAAGACAGAGGGTGCAGGATCCTATAGCGACAACAGCTTCAACATCAGTGCCAATCTGGGCCACAGTGATGGATGGAGCACAAGCACTCAGTCAACCGAGACTTTCTTCCCTGGTAAGGAGCGCACGTTTAGCGTAGCAGACAACTACCGCTATGCCCATAAGCTCACTCCGCAGTTGCAGACAAAACTCTTTGCTTACACCGATTCGGTGAATAGCATAAACGTAGATGTGAAGGCGGCTTACGAGAAAGGCCATAGCATCAGCGAAGACCAAGGAGCATCGTATGGCTACGATCCGGAGAAGTTTGAATACCACACTATCGGCGCAGCCTTTGCCGCAAAACCTGGCGATGCTCTCTATGACCGATTGATCACCCGCAACCGCTATTATCATACAAGTGACAGTCAGACGCGCAGTCTGAATATGGACTACTCATGGGAACACTTCTTTGGCAAGAAAGGTTCGTTCACCTTGCAAGGCTACACCAAAATAAGCGGATCCGATGAAGCGACCCACAACAACCGCAGCCTGGAATATCTGAGGGACAACAGAAACGAAACGCTATGGCAGTATTACGAACGCAATAACCATGGCCTCAGCACGCAGCTCGGCGCCGAACTGGAATACTGGCTGAGCAGCAAGGTCTATCTGGACCTATCCGACAATGTGACCTATTCGCGTACCAGAGCCATTCGCGACATATATACCGACCATAGCGAAGAGAACGTGGTGGGAGGTATGCCGACGACGCCAGACCTTGCCAACACCATGGGCAACCTGATGCACCAATGGACCAATAGCTTCTCTCTGAAGTCAACCATCACCCCCGCGAAGTCTCTCATGATTATGCCAAAGTTCAACTGGAACGTATATCGTGAGAAGGCAGACTACCATTATGGACAACTCGACACCACTGCCGTGCGCACAAGCTATACCTACGAACCGTCGCTATTTCTGAAATGGAAGATGAGCCGTGTGCGCAATATGGATTTCTCTTTTGCCTATCATACTACGGTGCCCGACCTGGTGAGCACGCTCGCTTATCGCAACACCATCAATCCGCTGTCTATTTCCGTGGGCAATCCCTTCCTTGGCAAATCCCACAGTCATACGACCAAATATAGCTACCATCGCATGTGGCTGCGCAAGCAGATAGTGCTCGGACTGACTGCGTCATATACAAAGGAAATCAATCCGATTGCCACGCTCTATCGTTATAATTCCGCAACAGGCGTCTATGAGTCGAAGCCAATGAACGTGAGAGGAGGCGACTCCTGGAAATTCGGAGTCAACTACGACCAAGGTATTGGCGCGTATTTCAGATTGATGAACAAACTGTCGGTGCAGGCATCCCAGTCGTATGGCTTCCTGACGGTGGTGGACAACAACGACCCTAATACTGTTCCTGCCTTGAATCATCAGAAAACTGTTGGCATAGACGAAGACTTTGATTTGTCGTATGAGACAAACACGCTGCAGCTGTCTTTGTACGACCGTATGCAATGGAACCGCTACCGCTATGATGACGCATCATACAACATGCATCCTTTATATAATAGATTAGGTGTGACAGCTATGCTGAAGCTCGAACCTTTCCAAGTGGTAGCGGAGGTAGCCGATCATTTCCGTTCTGATTATGCCACGTCGGAAATGAACGGCCACAAGATCATTTCATCGTTGAGTGTTGATTACAGTTTCTGCAAGAACAAATGCCGCCTGTCGCTATATATTGATGATATCTTCAACAAAGACATCTATTATGATAGCAAATATACGGCATTCCAGCGTTACGAATCAGCCGAAAACTATATCCACCACTATGCCAATCTTACCTTCACGTATAGATTCGACGCCAAGGCAGATAAAAAGAAGCGCAGATGAAAAGAAACGCAGATAAAAAGAAAAAGGTAGGGATAGGAAAACCATCCCTACCTTTGGACCAGGAGAATTACTTTCTGACTATCTTCCGCAGTCTTCTTGCTTTGTCTCCTTACTCTATATACTTCGTCTCCTTCGGCATGCAGATCCAAAGGAGGATATACACCAGTACGCCACAGAAGGCCGTGCAGGTCGTCAGGACGACATAGACGATGCGTAGGATCGCCACGTCCCATCCGAAATACTCGGCTATACCGCCACAGACGCCCGCCAGCCATTTGTCGGTCGTCGATCTTGTGAGACGTTTCTTATACTCCATAGGGCTTCAATATTTATAGTTTTTGCCAAATTTCGTCGAGACCCTTCCTTTTCTTTCCCGGGTTCGGACAGTCCTCGGCGATGTGTCCCAGCGGAATGATCGCCACGGCCTCGAATCCCTCTACGGGAAACAGACGCTTCACGGCCTCCACATCGTAGTTGCACACCCAGCAGGTGCCCAGTCCACGGTCGGCGGCAGCCAAGGCTAGATGCTCCACGGCTATTCCGAGGTCGATGTCGCCATGCGACTTGCCGTCGTCGGGACGCACCCACGCGTTGGCCGTGTCCTTCATGCAGAGCACATAGATCGGCGCGGAGGCAAACCAAGGACGGTCGTAGCACTGGCGTATTTTCTCCTTGGCCTCGTCGGAGGCGAGAAGGAGAAACTTCCAAGGCTGCCGGTTGCAGGCCGACGGAGCCAGTTGCACACACGTCATGATCGCGTCGAGGTCGGCCTGCGAGACCGCCTCGTCGGTGAATTTGCGCACAGAGAAGCGCGCGGTTGCCAATTCTTTGAAGTTCATAGGCTTCGTTTTTTTATGTTATTTTGGACTTGGGATTCCTCTTTTTTTGGTCTCGGACAGACGATTCTGCCTGCTTACAGAAGACGATCCTGCTCATAGAGAGACGACCCTACATGGCCTCGGAAGACCATCAGACCTCTTGCCAGGCTTTGACCTATCCTCCTGCCTGTTCCTGCAGCCTTTTAGTAGTTGCCTTCATCCACAATCGGGTAGAGCTCGATAAACTCCCCGTTGTGTCGCTTTCCATCGTTGATGATCTCCGCCACCTTTTGGCCGATCACGTCGGGCTGGTGCGATCCCGGTCCGTCGTAGTGGCCGTTGAGATCGGTGGAGGTGGCTCCCGGGTGGATGGTAAACGCCTCCACGGGCACGTGGAAGTGGTCAAACTCCCATCCCATCGTGGCGATCATCGTGTTCTGTCCCGCCTTGCTGGCCACGTAGGCCATCGGGTGCCAGTAGGGGCTAAACGTGCTTGGCACGGTGATGTTGCAGATTCTGCCCTGGTTTTTCTCCAGCAGCGGCAGCAGCAACTTCGTCAGATAGAACGTGCCGATATAGTTGACCTGCACCGTGTCGATCACGTCCTGCAGCGACTGCTCGTAGCTCCTGACCGACATGTCGCCCGGAATGCCCGCGTTGTTGACCAGCAGCGAGAGCTCCGGATACTTCCCTGCTATCTCGCGGGCCGAGACCTCGATCTCGCCGTTGTCCGCAAGGTTCACATACTGCCATCCCGCCACGTCGGCACCTTCGGCGCGGAGGGCCTCCATGGCCTTCTGTGCTCGGTTTTCACAGCGTGCGCCGACCACTACCTGCCATCCCGATTTTCCCAGATGGCGTGCTATCTCATATCCGATGCCCTTGTTGGCACCTGTCACCAAAACTTGTTTCTTCATTTTTTCGCTCTTTTATTGTAGGTCAATATAATAGTTGTGTTCCTTCCATGTGTGGGTTCCGCCTTCCACCCATGTGTGTTGTGCTTTACCCATGTGGCGTCCCCCGTGCCTATTCCTCCCCCAGCCAGTCATCGACGAGCTTTCGCGCGATGCTCAGCTTCTCGGGCAGCGGCGGCAGGTTGTCTCTGCCAAACCAGCTTCCGCGCTCCAGTTCGGACCGTTGCAGATGGATCTCGCCTCCCGCATAGTCGGCGTGGAATCCCACCATCAGTCCGCAGGGGAAGGGCCAGGGTTGCGAGCCGAAATAGCGGAGGTTGGTGATGTCGAGTTGCGTCTCCTCCATCACCTCGCGCCTCACGGCCTCTTCGAGCGTCTCTCCCGTCTCGACAAATCCCGCCACCAGTCCATAGATGCGGTTGTTGACGAAGTTTTTCGCATGGACGAGCAGCACCTCCTCGCCCCGGTGTACGAGCACGATGACGGCCGTGGCCAATTGCGGCCAGAACTCCTTGCCACAATGCGTACACTTCTTCGAAATGATGGTGTCCATCCTTGTGGGCGCACCACACACCCCGCAGTATTGCGTGTTCTGGTCCCAGTAGAGCAGTTCGCGACATTTCCCCGCCTTCAGATAGAGTTCTGTCGGCAGATGATAGAACGACTTGCGCAGTGGGCATGTCTCGTAGCGATCGTCCTCGGCGATGGGATAGTCGATGCTGGCCGCCCTCACCTCCGTCCCGTCCTCCATCGGTGCTATCTCCATCACGTGCGTCCAGGGCTTCAGTTCGATGGGAGGATTCTCAGCCATGGGGATGGTACGACTGCCGTCCGCGTTCTTCTCCAGCATGACGGCATCCTTGACGAATATGAACCAATATTTCATGATGTGTGTGATCTCGTTGTTCTTTCCGAAGACTTCTCTTTATAACTTCTTTTCGAATACTTTCCTTATTCCTTCTTTCCGAAGAGCAGCTCGTAGTCCCTTGCTGCCGCCGGCTTCACCCATTCCTCCGGCACGAAGCGCCAGTTGTTGTTCGGTTGCGGGTCGAGCGTCCCCATCCGCTTGATCTCCTCCATGAGGTAGTGGCGCTGGTCGCGTTCGCTCTCCCAGAGGATGCGGCTCTGCAGCGAGTCGTGTGGAATGCCCGCCCCCTTCGTGAGCAGTTCTCCGCCTCCGTTGCCTCGGTAGCTGTTGATTGCCACGCGATACCAGGCGTTCGGGTCAAACGGTCTTCCGTCGCTCATCTGGAGGATGCGCACCTTTTGTCCGTTGGGCTTCGTCACGTCCACCTCGTAGTCGATGCCAGCCGCCGAGTCGAAGTTGAAGAGGAAGTTTTTGAATCCCAGTCGCTGCGCGTCGTCGCTCGTGTCGTCGAAGAGCAGCAGATGGTCCTCGGGCTTCTCCATCGTGTTCACCCATTGGTCGTAGCTCATCTCCAGATGGCGGCGTATCTCGTCGCCCGTCATCCGCATCACGTAGAGCTGGTTCTCATACTTATAGAGGTTGAACATATCCGCCACCGTCACCTCTCCCGCCTTGATCGAGGCGCTGAGCGACAGGGGCGCGTTGAAGGCGATGTCCGCCTTTGTGATCTGCAGTTCGAGGTTGAGAATGAGGTCGTTGAAGGCCGACGACCCAAAATAGCTGTCGCGCGTGGAGATCTCGTGCTTGAACGTGCCCAGCGGCTGCTCCGCCCAGGCCTTCACGCTGTCGATGGCCGCTGCGAAATGGTCCATATATCCCGCGTCGGGCTCCAGGTCGGCCACATCCACGATGCTTCCCTCCTTCTTGGCCACGCGCCATTGTCCGTCCCTCTCCACGAGTTGTATTGTGGCCAAGGCCACCTTACGCGCGTTGTTGGCCGGGTCCAGGCAGACCACCTCCTGGCCATCGCCGTTCTCCACCACCGACTGGTGCGGCCTGTGGTCGTGTCCGAAGAGCACGACGTCAAATCCCGCCACCTCTTCGGCGACCCTCCGCGAGGCGTCCTCCGTATAGTCCTCCGTCACGATGCCGCCGTCCCATCCCGAGTGGAAGAGGCCGACGATCACGTCCGGATGCTCCCGATCCTTCACCTCCTGGATGGTTCTCCGTGCCGTGGCCACCATGTCGTCGAAGCGCAGTCCGCTCCACAGATTCTCCTTCAGCCAACTGGGGATGGCTGGCGTGATCATGCCGATGATTGCCACCTTCACCTTGCCGTCCTTGCACAGTACGCGATAGGGCAGGGTGTAGGGTTTTCCCGTCCGCGTGTCGATGACGTTGGCTCCCAGGACCGGCGCGTGGCTCTCCCTGATCCATTTGTCATAGACCCCGTGGCCCGTCTCCACGTCGTGGTTGCCCAGCGTCTGGGCGTCATACTGTAGGTAGTTCGTACATTGTGCCGCGATGTTGGTTTGTCCCGTCGCCACATAGTTGTAATAGTAGCATATGGGCTGGCCCTGCAGGATGTCGCCATTGTCGAGCAGAAAGACGTTCTCCGCCCCATACTGCGCCCTCATCCGGTCAACGTAGGTTTTTACGCGGGCCAGCGAACCCGGCAGGTCGCGGCGGTTGATAAAGTCGTAGGGAAAGAAACAACCGTGCACGTCGGAAGTCTCTATAATCTGTATGGTCGTCGTGTCGTTGTTTTCCATTCCGTAAACATTGTCTCCGTAGGCGTGGAGTGAAAGTGCTGCAAGAAGTGACAAAAATAGTTTCTTCATTCTTTTGAGTTGATGTTATGATATGAGGAGGGGTGGGGGATAGGCGTCCGTCAGTCTGCTGCCGTCGTCCAAGTCGTGGTCCGCGCCTGCTGCCTTTTCCTTACCTCGTCCTGCGCCACCATCGCCCCATAGAAATAGGCCTCGCCAAACGTCTTCCATATCATTGCGTAGAAGACCAGCGCGAGACAGAAGGTCAGCGTTGCCGTGGTCAGCACCCAGTAGCCCATGCCCAGCACCCTGGGGTCGCCCTCCGCTGCCAGCGTGTAGTCGAAGTAGCCTTCTATGAGCAGGATGATGGCCGGGATCATCAGCAGCGTGAAGACCACCAGGCCGATGATGCCCGATAGGAGGGTGTAGGTGAGGTAGCTCCCCAGATGGCGAAGCACGCGCTTGGCCGCCCTGCCACACTTCGGCATGGGCGCGACCAACTGCAGAATGGTCCGCTTGAAAACGACCAGTGCGGCCAGCGCCGTCCCGATCCATTGTCCGCAGAGCGCCGTCGTGATGCTCAGCGCCCATCCCAGCGATGAGGCTACCAGCGGTTTCCATGTCCGGCGGAGCGTCGTCAGCTGTTGGCCGGTGAAGAGCCGATAGCCCTCGGCGATGCAGCGAGCCACGCTGCGATCTCTTGTCAGTGCTTCTCTATCCATTGCTTTTCTTAGAAATCATCCTGCCTTAAACAATCCTGTCCTGGAACAATCTTGTCTTGGAACATTCCTGTCCT
>ULSL01018973.1_pt1 | contig 19647 bp, 13 predicted proteins | sample 1956321 | NCBI WGS metagenome assembly ULSL01 (sample SAMEA4835707, study PRJEB28245) | human gut metagenome | biome: gut microbiome; material: fecal sample | place: Denmark | collected 2008
ATATTATATAATAGGAGAGAAGAGGAACTAACTAAGAGAGTAGAGGAACTAACTATGAGAGCTGAGAGACTAATAGGAGAGCAGAGGAACTAATAGGAGAGCAGAGGAACTAATAGGAGAACAGAGGATGTAATAGGAGAAAAGAGAATGGAATATGAAAATAAGAGACCCCGTTGCCCAGAGAAGGCAACGGGGTCTGCTTTATCGTGGAGTAAGCCTTGCTACAGGCTTGACCATTCTGTTATGCTTTGGCCACTTCGTTGGTGTCGATCGTCTTGCGCTTGAGCACCATGTAGGCCACCGGCGAAGCGATGAAGATGGAGCTGAGCGTACCGAAGACCACACCGAGGATCATGGCGAAGGAGAAGCTGCGGATGCTCTCACCACCCAGGAAGAAGATGCAGAGCAACACGATGAGCGTAGAGGCTGACGTGTTGATCGTACGGGCCAGCGTCTGGTTGATAGAGCTGTTGAAGAGGGTCTCGCGATCCTGCTTCGGATGCAACTTGAGGTTCTCACGGATTCGGTCGAAGACCACCACCTTATCGTTGATAGAATAGCCGATCACCGTCAGGATAGCACCGATGAAGGTCTGGTCGATCTCCAGCGAGAACGGCATCCAGCCCCAGCAGAGCGAGTAGATACCAACCACGGTGAGGGTATCGAAGAACAGAGCGACGATAGAACCAACGGAGAAACCGAGGTTGCGGAAGCGCAGCAAGATGTAGAGGAAGATGAAGAACAGAGCCAGGGCCACACTGATGATGGCGCCGTAGGTGATGTCCTTAGCCACGGAAGGTCCTACCTTGGCCGAGCTGATGATAGATCCGCCCGTACGGATGTCCGGGTTCTTGAAGGCCTCTACGTTGGCCTGGCTGACGAAGCCAGCCTTGTGGAGGGCGTTGTAGAGGATGGTCTCTGCGCGGTCGTCCTCCATCGGGTCGTTGGACTCAATATTGTAGTTGGTCGAGACGCGGATGGTCTTGCCGTCCGTACCGAGGGCGATGACGGAAGTCGTGGCCTGCTTGCCAGCGTCCGTACCCGTAGTGTTGACGAATGCGCCATCGAGCAGCTCGCGCACGCTCTCTACCTCCGTGGCCTTGTTGAGGGTCACGACATAGTTGCGTCCACCCGTGAAGTCGATACTCTGGCTGAGGCCGCGGATGGCGAAGCTGCCGATGAAGACCACGGCGGCAATGCCACAGAGCGTGAAGCTCTTCTTGCTCATCTTCATGAAGCCGAAGTTGACGTTCTGCATCAGGTTCTTGCTGATGGAGGTGTAGAACTTCTGGTTGAGCCAGCGGTTCTTGGCCATCTGCTTCTCATAGACGATGCGGGTCAGGAAGACGGCAGTGAAGAACGAGCAGCACAGACCGATGATCCACGTGGTGGCGAAACCACGGATCGGACCCGTACCCGTGACGAGCAGGATGATACCCGTGATGAGCGAGGTGAGGTTGGAGTCGAAGATGGCTGAGAAGGCGTTCTTGTAACCTGCCTCCAGGGCCTCCTTGATGCCCTTGCCGCCTCTCATCTCCTCCTTGATGCGCTCATAGATCAGCACGTTGGCATCGACGGCCGTACCCAGTGTCAGCACGATACCGGCAATACCCGGCATGGTGAGCGCCGACTGGAACGAGGCTAATATTCCTAACGTGAAGAAGAGGTTGGCGAGCAGCGCCACGTTGGCCATCATACCCGGGATGATGTCGTACATCAGGAGCATGTAGATCATCAGGACGACGAAAGCGATGACGAAGGAGATGAGACCCTGCTGGATGGACTGTGCACCGAGCGTAGGACCGACGACCTCCTCCTGGACGATACGTGCCGGGGCCGGCATACGTCCAGACTTCAGCGTGTTGGCCAAGTCCTTGGTATCCTCGATGGTGAAGTTGCCCGAGATAGACGACTGGCCGCCGTCGATCTGGCTGTTGATGCGCGGAGCGGTATAGACCACGCCGTCGAGCACGATGGCTACGGCCTTGCCGAGGTTGGCCTTGGTGATGGCCGACCATTCGCGCGCACCCTCGGAATTCATGGACATGCTCACCTCCGGCTTGCCATACTGGTCAAACTGGTCCTTGGCGTCGGTGACGACGTCACCCTCCAGGACGGGGCGTCCGTCGCTCGTGGTGATCTTCAGGGCGTGGAGCTCGAAGACGTTCTTCTGGTTGAGGCCGTCGGCCGGCTTGGCGCTCCAGAGCAGTCTCAGGTCGCTGGGCAGCACCTGCTTGGCCAGGTGGCTATAGATGAGCTTGTTGATAGCGGCGGTGTCGCGCACGTTGGCATAGCCTACGATGCTGAGGGCCTCGCCTGGGATGGTCTGAAGCATGGAGAGCAGCGGGTGGTCGCGGCGCAGCTGGGCGTCGGTCTCGTTCTTGGCGGCGTTGGCGGCAGCGTTTTGGCTGTCGCGGAGCTGCAGCTTGGAGGCAGCCTTCTTGGCCGGGGCCTTCGTGCCGTCAGTGGCAGCCGTGTCCTTCTTCTCCGTGCCGTTGTCGCCATTGGCCAGACGCTGGTCCAGCTGGACGAGGTACGGCGTGATCTCCTGGTTGTTGTAGGTCTCCCAGAACTCCAGGTTGGCGCTACCCTGCAGCAGCTTGCGCATACGCTCCGGCTCGCGGATACCCGGCATCTCGACCATCAGTCGGCCTTCCTGTCCCTCGAGCTTCTGGATGTTGGGCTGCACGACGCCAAACTGGTCGATACGGTTGCGGACCACGTTGTAGGAGTTGTCGATGGCGGCGGTCACTTCTGCGCGCAAGGCGCTCTCCACCTGCTCGTCCGTACTCTGCGTGCTCACCTTGCCCTTGAGCTGCTGGGTGGCGAAGATCTCGGCCAGGCGGTGGCCCGGCGCGTTCTTGTGGTAAGCGTCGATGAAGAGAGAGATGAAGTCGCGCTGGCTCGTCTCCTCCTCCTTCTTGGCCTGCTGGAGCGACTTCACATAGGCCGGGTCGGTCTTGTGGTCAGCGAGCACATCGACGACGTCGGGTACGGAGATCTCCAGAATGACGTTCATACCGCCCTTCAGGTCAAGGCCGAGGCCGATTTGTGTCTCCAGACACTTCTGATAAGAGTAGATGCCCAGATACTTCACGGAGTCCTTGTAGTCCTGCCGCGCAATGGGATCTTTGATCTTCTCGGCCTGGCTGTCATAGTAGCTGGTGGCTACCGAGAAAGACAGGTAGAAGATACTTGCGAGCGTCAGCAAGACGGCCACGCAAATTACTAGTCCTTTGTTCTGCATTTTTATTGTTGTTTTTGAATTTAATCAGCTAAAAAGCACCCATTCATAGCCCGTCCTGCCTCGTAAAAGAGACACGAACGTACTACAAACGTGCAAAGATACTGATTTTTTCACATATTGGGAAAACTTTCGGCCTTAAATGTCATTTTTTTAAGGTTTTGGCCGCATTTCCAACCAGCAGAAGATAGGGTAGTGGTCGCTTGTGTGGATACTATCATCGACTTTGGCGCCATAGGGCTTGAAGAAGTCGGAGCAGAGGATATGGTCGATGCGTGTATAGATTCCGTTGCGGTTGAAGGACCGTCCGGGACCGTTGCCCGAGGCTATGTAGCAGTCTGTCAGTCCCTTCGACAGGGTCCTGTGTGTGTAGGAGATGGGGGTGTCGTTGAAGTCTCCGCATGCGATGACGGGCAGCCCCTCCTTGAGGCGCTGCTGGATGCGTGCGGCCACCATGCGTACCTGGGTCGCCCTGCGGGTCGTTCCCTTCGATAGTTTCTCGATCAGCTGGAGTGTTTCGATGCGTGCCGTGTCGGCCTCCACGTCGCCTTGGAGGATATGGTGGAAGTCCTCGCGCTCCTTCTCCGAGATGCCGTAGGACTGGAGGTGGTTGTTGATGATGCAGACCTTCTGGCCGCCCACATCGACGAGGAAGTCCACGCTCATGTTGCCCGGGGAGTGGTAGGGGATGGAATCGTGGCTCAGGATGGGGTAGCGCGAGGCCAGAAACAGGCCGTGGCCGGTCTCCGAGGCTTTGGGGATGAAGGCGGTATAGGCGTATTTGTGTCGCAGCAACTTCAGGGGCGAGAGACTGTCGCCCTTGTCCGTGGCCTCCTGCAGACAGATGAAGTCGGCGTCGCTATCGAGCAGGTAGCGCATCATCTCGCTCTTCTCTCCCTCCTTCGTGACGTAGCCCTCAAACATGGCCACGTTCCATGACAACAGTTTCAAGGCGCCGTGGGGCGGTTCCTCCGTGGGGTTGAAGGGCGTGTATTGGCGGATGGGGACAAAGGCCAGCAGCAGACCCGCCACGGGCAGCCACAGCAGGCGCGGGCGCAGCAGTATCCAGAGGACGAGAAAGACGAGGTTGGCGAGGATGACGGCAGGCATCAGCAGCCCCACGTTGCTCAGTTTGGGCCACGACTCGGGCTGGAGCAGGTCGGAGTATCCTACCAATAGCAATGCTATGATAGCCAATAAGTTGGCCGCCACCAGCAGAAGGCGCATCGCCTTTCTCAATTTCTCCATAGCGTTCTCTCTCTCGTCGTGTTTATAATGGTTACGTCGTGCTATTTCTCCCCGTTTCAGAGGAAGTTTCCCCCGCCTCCGCGGAAGAATCCTCGGCTTCGGGGAAACCCTTTCTGTCGTGCGCAGCCCTTAGTTGTTGCTACTGTCGAAGAGCGTCTGCTTCTCCTCCTTCGTCAGACTGTCGTAGCCGCTCTTTCGTATCTTGTCGAGGATGCGGTCGATTTCCTCCTGGGTAGCCTTCTTGTGGGCGTTATACTCCCAGTCGGTCTCTTGTCGTGTGGTCTCGCCTGCGTTTTTCTTGCCTTTGAGCACGTCGAAGCCGCCCCAGTTTTTGCCAAATCCGCCCCAGCTCTTGCGCTTATGGCCCGTGTTCTGCCAGCCTCCTCCGTGCTTTCCGAAGCCGTTGCCTTCCATGAAGGGATGCTTGCGCCAGTACTTGATGAGGATGTAGCCGAAGAGCATGCCGCCGAGGTGGGCCAGATGGGCCACGCCGTCGTTGGTGGTCGCAATGGCCGAGAACAGTTCCAGGACGATGGAACCGGCGATTACCCACTTGACCTTGAGGGGGAAGGGGAAGGGAATGACAAACATTCGCTCGTTGGGGAAGTACATGCCGTAGGCCAGGAGGATGCCGTAGAGCGCACCCGAGGCGCCTACTGTCGTCCAGAGGTTGAGCAAGCCCTGGTTGGCCCGCACCACCATCATGGTGTCGGCGAAGGTGAAGCCAGGCACTTGTTCATTGCAGATGATGTAGAACTGTCCAAACTGTGCCAGCTCCTGGCAGAAGCCTGCGCCCAAGCCGCAGATGATGTAATAAAAAAAGAACTTCCTCGATCCCCAATAGGACTCCATCACGGGTCCGAACATCCACAGCATAAACATGTTCATGAAGATATGCCCGAGGCCACCATGCATGAACATGTAGGTGAATATCTGGTAGAGGTGGAAGTCAGGAGCCAGAAAAAAGTGCAGTCCCAGCAAGCCGGTCAGGTCTATCCCCATGTTTTCCGTCACCCAGGTGGCGATAAACATGATGGAGTTGATGATCAGCAGATTCTTAGTGACTGCGGGTATTTCGCGCGTGAGCATTTTTGTTCTTTTTGATTATACCGTGCAAAATTACGAAAAAATCCTCATTAACTGCACACGGAGCCCCCTCAATACGCTTTTTTACGCAATTTTCGTCACTTTTTCCGAAATTTAGTTTGTGTTGTAAAAGTATTCTCTTATATTTGCACCCACAAGCGTTTGAATCAATATATATTAATCGATAATCAAGAAAAGTTATGAACAAAACAGAGTTAATCGAGAAGATTGCGGCCGGCTCGGGTCTGAAGAAGGCTGAGGCCAAGGATGCTTTGGACGCCACGTTGCGCGAACTGAAGAATGCTTTGGTAGCTGGCGAGAAAGTGCAGCTGGTCGGCTTCGGTACCTTCGAGGTCAACGAGCGTCCCGAGCGTCAGGGTGTCAACCCCGCCACGGGTGCCAAGATTGTCATCCCCGCACGCAAGGTGGTGAAGTTCAAGGCTGGTGCTGACCTCAGCGATGCGGTCAACGCATAACTGTCAATTCTTTTTCGCAAGAAAATACCAGGGGAAGGACCATGGGTCTTTCCCCTTTTTGCATCCTGTCAGAAGGGGAAGAGGACGAAGGCGCAGGCGTCCCATACGGCATGGGAGATGATGAGAGCCGTGAGGCTTTGCGGGAAGAAGCGATAGATAAGGCCCCAGCAGCCGCCTACGACTCCTGCCGCCACGATCAGCATGAAGTTGAGCGAAGGCAGATGGACGAGCGTGTAGCAGGCCGTGGCAGCTATCAGTCCCGCGTTGGCGCCCCAGCGCGCCATCATTCGCCGCTGGATGAAGCCGCGCCAGAAGATCTCCTCTGCCGGACCGATGACGAGGAGGAGCAGGACGGCAATGACGGCAGGCGGCGTGCCGCCCTTCATGGAGTAGATCATGTCCACCTGGCTGCGGGCGAAACCAAACATCCATTGCGACACCTTGTCGCCCGTCCAGAACACCCACCACAGCCCGAAGGCGATCGACAGTCCTGCTGCGACCGCGCGGGGCGAGAACCTCAGGTCCTTCAGCCACTCTCTACACCAGATCGTAGAGAGCGTGGTGAGGGTGAGGGCCGCACACGTCATCGTGTACCAGAAGTTGATGTGTGGCGCCGTCCAGGGCGAGAACATCACAAACCATAGCAGGGCTGCGATGAGGACGGCAGCAATGGTCTTTCTCATTTCTTATATATATATAAGTTCTTACACTCCCAGCCAACTGCCGAGGAAGAAGCCCAAGGCGTAGAGGAGGCCGAAGGCCATCTGTAGCTGCGCCGTCGTCTGGTCGAGTCGCTGAATGCCTCGGTAGGGCAGGTCGTCTTCGGCCTGGATCATCGTCCGCACGTTGCGCAGGGCCAGGGGCAACGTCAGCACGACCGCCAGCAGCGCCCACGGCTGTCCCAGCAGGACCACATAGAGCAGGGCCAGGACGTAGGGAGCGAAGATCTCGAAGGCATAGATGGCCTTGGCGTTCATCAGCGAGACCGAGGTCGTGATGGTCCCCAGCCCGGCCTGAAGATCTGTCTTCACGTCGCGGGTGTTGTTGGCATGGAGGATGGCGACTGTGATGAGGCCGATGGGCAGGATCATCAGCAGCGACTGCGGGTCGTAGGCCCCCACGGCCACGAAGAACGTGCCGAGGGCAGGGAGCAGGGCGAAACTCACGAGGATGTTGATGTCGCCCAGGTGGTGGGACTTCATCCAGGGATAGACCAGCGCGAGCAGGACGCCCGCCAGTCCGATCCACCATCCCGACCACGACGAGTTGTAGAGCAGAAACACGCCGATGGGCACGGCCAGCGCCACGAGCACCAGACCATAGCGCAGGATCTCTTTTGGGCGGAACGTGCCGTCGTGTATCCACGTCACGCCATTGCTGCAGGCCTTCGTGTCCACGCCCCACGTGAAGTCGAAGTAGTCGCTCACCATGTTGCCGCCCGAGTGGACGATGGAGAGCAGCGGGAGACAGAGCAGGGCGTTGAGCCAGTTGATGTGGGCCGCGCCGTTGTCGCTCTGACTGTAGAGGTAGGCCCACATGATAAGAATCGGCATCACCGAGGCGGGCAAGGCCCAGGGTCGGGTGGCGATGATCCAGTTTTTCAAAGTTCTTCTTTTTTCCATGTCTTAGTTAAAAGGCGAACCCGTGGGAAGGACAGCCTCCGCCACGGACTTCCATGAATAGTTTGATTTAATATCGATCGTTGATCGCCACGCGCGGCCGAAGGCAGCGTGTGGCAATCTGGTGCAAGTGCAAAGGTAAGAAGAAACTTTGATATGGGGCAGCGTTTTACCCGATTTTCTCGGCAGAAGTTTTTGTGTGGGGGAACACCAAAGGCTTCTCCCTCAAACATCAGTGGCTTCTTGCTCAAACACCAAAGGCTTCTCGCTCAAACAGAAATGGACGAAAGCCAACTAAAGCGGCTCCCGTCCATTGATCTAAATATAATATGTAGTCGTTGCCGATGGCCTTAGGCCGCGCGGACTACCAGGTTCCGCAGTCCCAAGGATCGTAGTCGACATCTTTGTCCTTTTTGATTGTGCCCATGTCGGAGGCGGGATTGGCCACATCTGACACCTGGCCGTTGTCGTCGAACTTATTGCCTACAACCCACCCCCTATTATTAGATGTAGCTGCACAGTAGTTGTTCTGCGTCTCCACCATCAACACGCTCGTTGCGGGCTTGATATATTTGCGTTTCATTTTTCTTAAGTCCTTTTTTAAAGTTTGTCTGATTGGATTATCTTACCACATACTTGTATCCGTTGACGATGTAGATGCCGCTGGGCAGCCCCTCGGTCGTATTGCCGACACGCTGTCCCTGGAGGTTGTACACGCCATTGTTCTTGCCGTAGCGGTTGGCTGCCTCGGGGCCTACGATCAGCTCGCCGATAGACGTCAACTCTGCCTCCTGCTTCACGCCGTCGAGATAGAGTGCCGGCTTCGTGCCGTTGTTCGTGTTGGGCTTGAACCAGCAAGAGAAGCCGCGGAGGCCGCGCACCTTTTCCGGGTTCTCGGTATAATATACGTTGCCATTGTCGAAGAAGTAGCTTCCCACCAGGTTGTCGTGGTTTTCGAGGATTGAGCCCCTCTTGTCGGAGAAGTGCCAAACGCCCATCTCGTCCTGTGTGGCATCTGGGTCGAAAGTGCGGACGAAGGTGCCGTAGGCCGTGATGGCTTCCGCTTTGTCAGTCAGCTTCGTCGTCCAGTTTGCCTCCATTTGCGAGAGGTCGTTCTTGTTGCCGGTCATCTTGAACGTGACGTCGGGGATCTCGAAGTGCTGACCCTGGATCGTTATCTGGTCATTCTCGCCAGTTCCCGTCTTGGCGGTGTAGGAGCTACCTTTGTTGTCCTCCATCGTCGTGACCGGGAAGATGATGTACGGCTGGTAAGCCTTGAGAGCGATCTTCGTGTTGTCCTCGTCGAGGTTTACGGTTTCAAACTGCAGCTCGGTTTCCGTGAGGGCCTTGAGCTTGGCAAGGCGTACGGTGCCACCAAAGGCTTCGCGAAGCTGCTTGACCGTGAGATCCACGGGCAGTACGAAGGAGTTCCAGCTGTTCCGCTTGAACGTCTTGGCAAGGCGGAGCGTGCGGTTCTTGTAGGTGATGCCATCCTTCAGGTAGTCCAGATTGTCACGGAGCTCGTCGAGGATCAGGTCCCCGCTATTCACGTCGCTGGCGTAGAGCACGCGGAAGTCATCGAACACCGTCCACTCGTCGGCGCTGGGCTCCTCGTTGGCTTCGTTGGGGTTGCCAATGTAGAGGCCGAAGGCGATGCAAGCACCTGCGTCACCAGCTTGTTGGATCATATCCTCCGTCACCTGTACGATCACGCTATTAGTATATTTGTTTGACTCGTAGAACTCCTTACCCGCATAGTCCATGTTCTGCTCTGTTACGTGAAGGCGAGTCTTCTCGTCCTTAGGCATGTTGCTGACTTGGTTAAGCATGATCGTGCGTCTTGAACCGTCAAACAAGCCCTTGCCGTGGCTATCCTTGCCTGCAACACCTGCGAAGAGGTGGGCTTTATCCGTGTTGGAGTAGCCCTTGCACTCTACGACGTAGGTGCCCGCGTGCTTCACAAACACCTTCTGATAGATGTAGCCATGCGTGCCATGTATGTCCATGCAGAAGAACTTACCCATGTGGCGCAGGTAGTCTGCGGAGCCTGCAAAGGTTTGGTCAGTAGTGCCCGAACAGGGGAAGCTATATGACTTGGACGTTGAAGACGGGTCTGAATGAAATCCACCGTTGTTATAGTCTTCGCCCGTGCCGCGTGACAGGGAAGTGGCCGCATCCGATACCTTCGTCGGCGTCTTGTAGTTGTACTCCTCCAGGCCGATACGGGTGTACGAATTCGTAGCGGCGGAAGTGTTAAATACATGCCATTCGTTGATATCCGTTCTTCCACGTTCGAAACCAGGGCACTTCAACTTGAAGGAAAGGTCAAGCGGAGCATCCAGATTCTCGCTGTTCTCTTCCTGCAAGGTGTAGATATCCTGCAGAGTGAGGACGCGCCATTTGCTGTAGTCGTTAGATAAGACCTTATCGTGTGTGTCCGCTCCACAGTTCTTGTCTGCTGTAGCTTGTCCTTCGGCAAAGGCCGTGAGGTACATCTGCTCTCTTTTAGAATTGAAAGTGTAGATCTGGTAGGCGTCCTTTCCTTTTGAATCTGTTGTTTTTTCAAAGAACCATTCGTCATTGCCACTTCCCTCACGGTCGAAGAATACGCCATAATCGGTCTTGGGGTTGTTTCCCGTGTCCACCCATTTCATCAGGCTGCCCTGCTTGGTAGCGATGTTCTGGGTGAATTTGAGTGAGTTCGTTGCGCTTCCATCGCGTGTCCAAAGTGGCATCGGGTAGTCTTTCAAAGAGGCATGCGTACCCCAGTAGCCTCCCATGTTGAGAAACTTGCCCGTTCCCACGTTGTAGAAGAAGTACACCTTGTTCGCTTCTTTGTAGGAGCAGTCCGAGGTGACTCCCGCCTTGAGGTCCCCAACGGTCTTTCCTGGTAGGTCCCCTACGCCCTTGTAAGTAGCGATTGTGTTTTCGCCACCCGTTGTGCCGTCGCCTTGTGCTGATGCCACAAAGGGTGCAGCGGCGAGGAGTGCCGTGGCGATTCCAACACTCCAGCTGCGCCGCCATAAGCAGCGTTCGCCGTGTTGTGATGTAGTTGTTTTCATCGTTTTAATGTTCTCTCTTTAAATGTTAGTAATGATCACTGTTGTTTTTAGTACCTCCATGCTCAGTTCTAACCCAGTTTGTTCGCCGTCAGATAGTCAGATAGGGCGACAGGTTGATTCTGACAGGAATGCACAATCTATTTGGGTGCAAAATTACTAAACATTGTAAAAATGGGGGGTAGAGTGTTAAATAAGATTAAAGTTTTGTTTTTAACTTGCTTTCAACCCCCTGTGTGGCAGATATTTACCATTGTGTCAACGCACAGCCGCCTTTTAGCGGGTGTCTTTTGCTGCAGGTTTTGTCCTGGCGAGCATAGTTTGTGTTGTGCTGCCTTCCGAAAACAAAAACGTTAAACGTTATAACGTTAATGCGTCATCAAAAATCAAAAACGTGACAACGTAACAATGTAACAATGTAACAATGAGAATTGCCATTCCGCTTTTCTCATGACCGTTATGATGACAAAGCAGCCCACGGGGAAACAGGCAAGTGTCTGTTTTTTCCCGTGGGCTGCAAATGTTGAATAAGGCGATCGTTGAATCAGATCAACGCAAGTTGCAACTACAGATTGGGTCTCAACCGCAGCGTGTATGTATGGTCGCCTGAGGTGGGACACTCATATTTCGGCAGGACCACGTCGCCTTGGCAACTGTTGTTGCCCAGTCCGCGCTGCCAATAGTCGATATGGGCAAACACCTGGGGCTTACGCACGAGGTCGTACCAATGAGTGGGTATTTTCCACAGGTTGCTGCCTTCTTCTATCCACTTCGACTCATCGAAATGAGAGAGCGAGAATGAGGCTTGGCCATCAACCTGGACTGTGAGCGTGAGTCCTTCCTCCTTGTTGCTGAGCAGCAGTTCGCGCAGATCCTCATGGTCGCCGTAGGTCTGTGGGTGGATTTGCTCCTCCACCATATCATCGACCGTGGTGGTGAAGCGTCCGAGATAGGAACCTGTCTTTCGGTCGGAATAGTTGGAGCGCGGACCACGCGCATAGAACTCCACATTCTCAAAGCCGGAAGCCAGTTGCAGGCCGAGACCCAGACGGCGTGTAGCTCCCGAAGGAGAGAACGTCGTCTCCATGTCAACCGTGGCATCTGGATAGAACGTGTAGCGGATGGTGTACTGGCAGTTTTTGGCATTGCCCTGCACCGTCATGGTGGCGCAGTCCGAAGCATCGTCTTTCGTCAACGCCTTGATGATTTTGGTCGAGGACGAATTGACACATCCTACATTTGCGGTACCGGTAATCTCTTTGTCGTTGTCGATGTTTCGGCAACTATTGAAGTCGGGCGCAGCTCCCGAGGCAATCGTGCCATTGGCATTGGTGTGCAGAATCTGCTTGCCCGCATAGGTCCACACCGTCATCTTGCCACTGTCGTCGAAAGCCATCCGATAGTCGTTGCCCTCGGAGTCGGTGCCCGAGACGGTGTTGCCGCTGATGGTCAGGGAACCTCCGTTGGACGTGTGAGCAGTCCAGGCTGGGCGCGCGGTCAGGGCAAATTGCTCATCGGCGATATTGTAGCCAGCCTCCGCCCATGCGCAGTCCTCCTTGATGCGCAGCTCGACATTGACGAGATATTCGCTCGCCTCGTCGGTCACGGTCTTCAGCGGCAGGGCGATGCGTGCCGAGGCTCCCGGTGCGATTGCGTCGAAGTGGCCGATAGTAGCCTCCTCCACCAGCCGTCCATCCTTGAACACGCGGAAGGCGAGGTCGTAGCGGTCGGGAGAAATGGTGGTGAAGACATACTTGTTGGTGAGGGAGACTGAGCGCGAGGCCGCGTCGAAGTCGGAGAACGCCACATACTGATAGACCTTCTTCACCTCGGTGAGTTTGGAAGTCCAGGCGCGGTCGGGCGTGATGAGGCCGTTGTTGAGGAAGTTGCCCTGGAAGCCAACTCCAAACAGCGCGATGTCATTGTAGTCGTAGCCCGAGGTCCAATTGTGAAAACCATTCTTGGTCTTGTCGGCCACGACGCCAGAGCCACTTTCCACGCGGTAGATGGCCTGGTCCACCCAGTCCCAAATGCAGGCGCCAATGATGCCGGTGCTACTCTCGATGACATCCCAGTAGTCCTTCAGGTTGCCTACGGCTTGTCCCATGGCATGGGCATATTCGCAGATGAAGTAGGGACGATCCTCGACTCCATTCTTATTGCTTGCAACATAGTCCACCGTGGGATACATATTGGAATAGAGGTCCGAAGTGCTGGCGTTGCCCCAGTTGGTCGTACCCTCATAGTGGATGGGGCGGCTGTCGAGGGCCTTCACTGCCGCATAGGCCTTCTCGAAGTTGAGGCCGCTTCCCGACTCGTTGCCCAAAGACCAGAACGTGACGCAGGGGTGGTTGCGGTCGCGCGCCACCATGCGCACGTTGCGGTCCACATACTGAGCGGTCCAGTTTCCGTTTTTGGTGAGTTGGTTGAATCTCCATATCCAGGCATAGTGGCACTCCACGTCGGCCTCGTCCATCACATAGAAGCCCAGAGCGTCCATCATGGCGTACATCTTCGGTTGGCGCGGATAGTGGGAGGTGCGTACCGTGTTGACATTGGCCTGCTTCATCATCGTCAGGTCCTTCATCATCGTCTCCACGTCGATGGCCCGTCCGTATTCGGGATGCGTGTCCTGGGTGTTGACACCCTTGAAGAAGACGCGCTGGCCGTTGACATAGACGAGGTGTGGATTTTTCGTCAGCGTGATGGTGCGGAAACCATACTTCGTGTTGAACGCCATCTCTTCCGTACCGTCGGCAGCACGCTGGCTCACCGTCACATTATATAAATAAGGAGACTCCGCACTCCAAGGATGCAGGCCCTTGAGTCCCGGAAGGCTCACGGTCAGGGTCTGTCTTCCGTTGTTGTCTTGTTTGCTTTGGTATGCAGCCGTGCCAGTAGCTACCACGTTGCCCTCCTTGTCGCTGAGCGTGACGGCAATGGTCTTGTTGGCACCTGCCACGCGGTCGCGGTTGTCGATGGTGAGCGCTACCTGCATCGTGCCGCTGGTAGCATCTGCGGCCATGTGGTCGGTGGTGATGACGTGGTCGGCTACAAAGACCTTGGGTGTGGCGACGAGATAGACGTCGCGGTGGATGCCCGAAAGGTGCCACATGTCCTGTCCCTCGAGATAGGAACCGTCGCACCAGCGATAGACGCGCACGGAGAGCTGGTGGACGTTGTCTGCCGAGCTGCCCGTCCGGATGCTGCCGTCGGCCTGCTTCTCCAGGGCTGCGGTGATGTCAAACTCCGCGTCGGTATTGGATCCCTGCGAGTAGCCGACGTAGTTGCCATCTACCCAAACGGCAGCGGCACTATAGACGCCGTCGAAATGGAGGAAGACGCGCTTGTCGCGCCACGAGTTGTCGAGCGTGAACTGGCGGCGGTAGAAGCCCGTGGCATTGTTGTCGTTCTCGTTGGTCTCGCGCTGGCTGGCCACGGCCTTTGGCGGATTGTACTCGAAGGGATAGCCGATGTTGGTATAGACAGGCCTTCCGTAGCCCGCCATCTCCCAGGAGAGCGGCACGCGGATGGGCTTCCATTGGCTGGCTACATAGTAGGGCGACTGTTCGAAGTCCTTGGCGTAGAACTCGCTGGTCGCGGGTCCGCTCGTTGTGCCCTTGACATAGCAGAAGCTCCACTCCTCGCCGTTCTCGCTGCTGTTGAGGCTTCTCACCAGCGAGCGCGTCTCGTCGGTGGGCAGCCAAGGGGCGTCGTAGTGGGTTGCGTCGGCACGAAGCTGCGCCGTGGAGGGATAGGGCAGGAAGGTGGTATGGGCAGCCTCCTTGTGGTCCTCAAACTTCTGTGCATTGCTGGTCCAGGCGGCGATGTTGTCTGTCTTGCTCATATCGACATAGTCTATCAGACGCACGCGCTTGCAGACGGCATGGCTGCGGACTTCCCCCTCGGCACTACCTATCTGGATGGTGGAAGACCCAGAGGAGAACAAGGCAGAGATAGCCGAGCTGGAAGCCTGCTGCCGTACACCGTTGACATAGAAGCCATCCTTGGTCAGATGGATGGTGAGGATCTTCGTGTCGTCATCAAGCTCCACGTCCAACTCGGTCTGCGTATTCTGCCACGTGTTGACCCAGCTGGCGCGGAGTCGCTGGCTGAATTTTTGTCCCCTGCTGGAAGTGTAGGGCAGCTTGTAGGTGGGTGGGATATAATAGAAATGGAGGTTGTTGCCCTTCCAGTCCTGTATTTTCTTTCCGAAGGAGATGATGTTCTCCAAGGCAGAGGTGCAAGCGGAGACGTCGAGGACTATCTCCAGGCTCTTCTTTGAGAAATCGATGGTGAAGTTTTTGCCAGAAGCTGTTCCGTTGGTGGAGAGCATCCACAGTTGGGCGCTGGGAATCTTGGAGACGTCCAGCTCGGAGAAGTCCTTCCCCGCCATGATAAACTTCGTTTCGGCATCGGTGTGTGCGGCCAGGGTATGGACAGCGGAGAAGGCCCACAGCAGAAGGCACAGTAGGATGTGTTGTGTAGTTTTCATTGTGTGAGACTTATTTGACGATGATTTTAATACCATTGACGATATACAGGCCGGGGGTCAGGGGCTCGGCGGAGCCCTTGCGGCGCACCAGCTGGCCGCCAGCGTTGAAGACTGCGCCATCGGCAGGGCGAGAGACCACGGGTGCGGTCTGCGGGACGGAGGTGACCTCCTGGTCCTCTACTGTCCAACCGAGGTTGCGATCGGCAGCCTGCGGATCGTTGCTTTGGAAATAGCCACGGAAGCCATTGGCTCTCATGTCGGTTTCGAGACAATACATCCGGTCGCCGTCGCCGAAGACGTAGGCGTTGGCCGGAACGATCGTGGGGCTATAGAAGCCGATGAAGCGGGTGCCATCGGCAACGGTCTCGCGAGACCGGTTGCCGCGGTCCCAAGAGGTGATGTCAATACCCTCGATCCGATAGACGTTGTCTTCGCTGACCCGCTCGGGCTTCAGGACGTAGGGCACGCCCGCCTCGATATGCTCGCAGGTGGTGAAAAGGAGCTTGTCGCCCGTGTCACCCGTGTATTCAGCCACGCGCGTGCCCTCGCCCCAAAGTGCGCTGACCTGATCAGCGTATAGCGAGAATGGCAGGCAGAGCGTGTTCCACTCCTGCTGGACCAAGCTGCGCTGGAGCGTGACGTCCACATGCTGCTTGTAGAACTGGGGGCAGACATAGTCAGCCGTCTCGTCGAGGAGGATGGGCTGGCTCTCCTCGCCAGTAGATATCGCCCACTGGCCATCGAGGAAGGTGGCGTCGGGCTCTTCAAACGTGGTGGCCATGGAGCCCGAGCGCACATAGACAAACGTGGTGGCGTTGGCTTCTCCCACCTGGTAGCCGAGGGTGTAGGTGTGCTCCGCGGAGGGCTTGAGAATCCATTTCATGCCCGTGTAGTCGAGGTCGAAACGCCCGGCGTCGGCGACCTCGTCCACCCGTGTGACGTCGAGGCTCACGGGTGCGTCGGAGAGCATGGGAGTGCCGTCCTCGCCGATGCAGAGGTATTGCCCCTGCGCGTTGAAAATATAGACTGACGACACCAACAGAGATAGAAGTATGTTCATGTTAGTTTGTTTTCGGTTGTTGATTATTTGGGGTGACCATAGACTGGCTTTGTCCCATGCTAAAACTCCCAAAGAGTTGCGTCGGTCCTATCCTCGTTTTCTTCTTCCTCCTCCTGCGTGAAGGGTGAGAAGGTGTCGGGACGCTTTGGGATGCGTATGGTTTTCGGATTGCCTTTGCCACCAGGTTTGCTGAAGGGAATGAAGTCCATCATGTTTCCTGACACGTCGAGTGGAATCGTCTGAGACTGGGGTGGGGTATATTTCTTTCTCATATAAGGTGATAAATGTGATGGTGCAAATGATTGAAAAAAAAGCCTTTTTGGATGAAAAAGTAGCCTTCTTGGGCAAAAGGACGATGCGGAAAAACTTCCCGATACGAAACGGCAACTAAGTCTGGATAGAAGCCCAAAAACCATGGACGTATGCCATTGCTGGTTTCCGTCCATGGTTCCTCAAGTCTCGTAGGTAGTTGTTTCCGACGGTCTTATGCCGCGCAGACTACCAGTTTTTGCTGTTCCAAGGATCGTAAGTGTTTACACTTTCGTCCTCGTCCGTGAGGACATAACCCCTGTCGGCGGTGGACTGCACAGCTCCGCTGGCGTCGCGTGCGCTCCAAGACATAGCTGCACAGTAGTTGTTCTGCGTCTCCACCCTCACCAAGGATGTTGTGGGCTTGATATATTTGCGTTTCATTTTTCTTAAGTCCTTTTTTGAAGTTTGTCTGATAGGATTATCTTACCACATGCTTGCGTCCGTTGACGATGTAGATGCCGCTGGGCAGACCCTCGGTCGTATTGCCGACACGCTGTCCCTGGAGGTTGTACACGCCATCGTTCTTGCCGTAGCGGTTGGCAGCCTCGGGGCCTACGATCAGCTCGCCGATGGCCGTCAACTCTGCCTCCTGCTTCACGCCGTCGAGATAGACTGCGGGCTTCGTGCCGTTGTTCGTGTTGGGCTTGAACCAGCAAGAGAAGCCGCGCAGGCCGCGCACCTTATCCGGGTTCTCGGTGTAATATACATTGCCATAGTCGAAGAAGTAGCTTCCCACCAGGTCGTCGTAGCCTTGACGGATTGTACCCTTGCTGCTGGAGAAGCTCCATTTGCCCGTGGTCTTGTCCTGTGTAGCCTCCTCGTCGAAGGTGCGGACGAAGGTGCCGTAGGCCGTGATGGATCCCACGTTGTGAGTCAGCTTCGTCGTCCAATACTCGTCCATGAGGCTGAGGTCGTTCTCGTTGTTCGCGTTCGTCGCGAACGTGACATTGGGGATCTCGAAACGCTGAGCCTGGATCGTTACTTTATAGGGATTATCCGTGCTTCCATTCTTAGCGATGGTGGCCGTGTAGGGGCTATTATTGTGGTCCTCCATCGTCTTGGACGGGAAGATGATGTACGGCTGGTAAGCCTCGAGAGCGATATCCTTGTCGGCTTTTCCGTCGAGGGTTACGGTCTCGAACTGCAGCTCGGTGGCCGTGAGGGCATTGAGCTTGGCAAGGCGCACGGTGCCACCAAAGGCATCGCGAAGCTGCTTAACCGTAAGATCTACGGGCAGCACGAAGGAGTTCCAGCTGTTCTGCTTGAACGTCTTGGTAAGGCGGAGCACACGGTTCTTGTAGGTAATGCCATTCTTCAGATACTCCAAGTCGCCACGAAGTTCGTCGAGAACGAGGTCCTCATTCTTCGTGTTGCTTACGTAGATCAGACGGAAGTCGTCGAATACGGTCCATTCGTTGAGGTTGGGAGTTTGGCTGCCATCGCCAATGTTGAGACCGAAGGCGATGCTGACACCCTCTGCACCAGCTTGGTCGATCATGGCCTGCGTCACCTGTACGATCACGCTATTGGTATATTTGCCCGACTCGTAGAATTCTTTGCCCGCATAGTCCATGTTCAGCTCGTCCACGTGGAGGCGTGCTTGCTCGTCCGCCGGCATGTTGCTGACCTGGTTCAGCGTGGTTGTGCGCTTTGTGCCCTCGACCAAACCGGAGCCATTGTTTTGTCCAATACCGGCAAAGAGAAGGGCTTTCGGCGTGTTGGAGTAGCCCTTGCACTCGATGACATAGGTGCCGGCTTTCGTCACATTCTGCTTTTGGTAGATGTAGCCGTGTACGCCGCGTACGTCCATACAGAAATATTTGGCCATGTGGCGCTTGTAGTCCTCACGGTCAGCGAAGGTTTGGAGTTGGTCTCCCTTGTACGGGAATTCGTAGTTTTTGTCGAACTTACCTTCGTACGTGTCGTCGCTACTGCGCTCCAAGGGCTTTACCATACCTTTGGTGGGTACGAACTTGTTGTAGCATTGCTCCAGTCCAATTCTTGCGTAGCCACCTTCGGCGACATTCGTGCCGATCGTTTCCCAAGCATCGATGTCCATACGGCCGCGATCGAATCCGGGGCAGGCCAACTTGAAGGTAAGGTCAAGCGGGTCGGTCAGGTTCTCGGACGCTACAGCCATCAAATCCTGAATCTCCTTCAAGGAAATGATACGCCACAGGGTGTGCTCGTCCCACAGTCCGCTCTTGGTAAGGTCGCTTTTTGAGTCCGCATCGCAGTTCTTTTCTGATGCAACGTCTCCAAGCGCCGAGAGATAGACCTTTTTGCTAAGCGTAGTTATGCCTTGATAGGTGTAGAGCCTATAGGTGTTATGCTCTACGTCGGTTGGATCCTTTTCGAGGAACCAGCCGTTGAATCCGGTATAGTACTGAGACAAGCTGTTTCCTCGGTCAAGAAATACGCCCTCGTCGGTGGCTTTACTATTCTCGACCCATTTCATCAAAGAACCCTGCTGGGTTTTTAGGTCTTGGGCAAAGTTGATGGCTTTGCTGCTTCCATCCTGCGCCCAAAAGGCAACGGGGGTGTCCTTTAGCGCAGCATGCACACCCCAATAGCCTCCCATGCTGAGAAACTTGCCCGTTTTTACGTTGTAAAAGAAAAAGACCTTGTTCGGATCGTTCAGCGATCCGACCTCGTTGTCAGCAACTTTGGCCGCAACAATCTGGTCTTTAGTCTGACCCTTGAGTGTGGCCACTCCGACCATTCCGTCGTTTCGCGTCGCGTCGCCCGTATGAGCAGAGGCTACAAGGGGGGCTGCTGCAAGGAGCGCCGTGGCGAAACTACTACTCAGGCTGCGCCACCATGGGCAGCGCTTGCCTTGTTGTGATGTAGTTGTTCTCATCGTTTTAATGTTCTCTCTTTGGTGTTATTTACTATGTTTATTGATCACTATTTTTTTCTTAGTGTTTTCTTGCTCAGATGCGTGTCCCTTGTGGTCGCCTTCAGGTGTGGCAAAAGGTGCGCAAAGCGAGGAGAATGGTTGCTTCTCGGGTGTAACTATTCAGCAATAACACCCCTTTGAGTTTTTGT
>ULSL01032579.1_pt1 | contig 19171 bp, 20 predicted proteins | sample 1956321 | NCBI WGS metagenome assembly ULSL01 (sample SAMEA4835707, study PRJEB28245) | human gut metagenome | biome: gut microbiome; material: fecal sample | place: Denmark | collected 2008
AAGGTTAGGGTCGCGAGTTCGAGTCTCGTTTTCCGCTCCATTGAGAATAAAAAAGTCCCGTAAACATTATGTTTACGGGACTTTTTTATTGATATTCCGTTCTATTCTTTCTTCTCAAGTGAGAAGCCTAGCATCATGCCGTCGTAGCTGTTTGCTAGTGAACTGATTGTTTTCAGTGTGGCATTGCTGCTCTTGCTGGAAAGGAAAGTGATTAGCTTCAGTAGTTTGTCCGACTCAAACAGTAAATCCATGCTGCCGGATGTACAGTTAACTTTGGCATTCATGTTTATCAGTCTGACGAACTTCATGGTTACATGCTTTTCGGTAGCGTTATACATATAAGTCCCGTTCAGAGTTTTGGTTCCCAGTTTAGCATTGAAAGTGCTGTCGGCATTGAAGGTAAAACTCATTTGTCCGGGTTTGATACCCACTTTGCTCAGTTGCTCATTGAGTTTGGCTTCGGCAGTGGTAGCAGCAACGGCTCCGCCGGCTTTCATCAACAGGTTGTCTGATTCGAATTCGATAGCGGCACCGGTGTACGACCATGTACCTGTCATATCAACAGTATTCTTGCCGGTAACGGCGCTGACTACTTTTTCTACATTTTCTTTGTTGAATAAATCTTTTAGCGATTGTGCCTGGCTATTGGCCGACACAAGAAGTAAGGTGGCAATAAATGCCAGTGAAAATACACTCTTTTTCATATTTACTATTACTTTATTTGGTATTTAATTCTTTATTAATACTCTCTATATAATCTAATAACTCTTTTTTGCCCATTCTGTTCTCAGAAGAGGTCACAAAATAAGGGGGAAGTTCTTCCCATTGCTCTTTTAGTTTTTTCAGATACTGCTGGATATTGGTGTTCAGCCTGCCGCCTTTCAGCTTATCCCCTTTGGTAAAGACAATGGAGAAAGGTATTCCGTGCTCGCCCAGCCATCCCATGAATTCGATATCGATGACTTGTGGTTCAAGCCGTGAGTCAATAAGCAAGAAGAGATTGGTCATCTGTTCACGTTCCAGAATATAATCTTCGATGATACGCTGTATTTGTGATTTTCCTTTTTGTCCGCGTCTGGCATAACCATAGCCAGGTAGATCGACGATGTACCAGCTTTTATTAATAAGGAAATGATTGATGAGCATAGTCTTTCCCGGAGTGGCGGAAGTCATGGCAAGTCCTTTACGCCCTGTTAGCATATTGATGAGGCTGGATTTTCCAACGTTGGAACGTCCGATAAAGGCATATTCAGGAAATATTCCGGGGGGACATTTTTTCACATCTGTGTTACTAATGACGAATTCAGCGCTTGTAATCTCCATTTTTATGTCAAATTTAGAAAGTTTCTTACTCTTTTTCTTTTTTTCTGCGTATGCAAAGGTAGTACTTATTTCAAAAATCTATGTTCGGAATGCGGAAATCTAATTATCTTTTAAGAAGATAAGCTGCATTTTGGCATAACTTTTTCATGCTTGCATGAAAGTTCTGCACTCAATTTGCATTATCTTTGCCGCCAATAGTTGATTTCTTAGTATGAACGGACAATTTTCCTCGATATTATTGGAGAAGGCGGTGAGCGAGTTTGCCAAACTGCCAGGAGTGGGGCGGAAGACTGCTATGCGCCTGGTACTACACCTTCTGAGACAAGATACGGCAGTGGTAGAAGCCTTTGGTAACGCTATTGTTACACTGAAGCATGAAGTGAAATATTGCAGGGTTTGCCACAATATTTCAGATACGGAAACTTGCCGTATTTGTGCCAATCCGCAGCGGGATGCATCTACAGTTTGTGTTGTAGAGAATATCCGCGATGTCATGGCGGTGGAAGCGACGCAGCAATTCCGTGGACTATATCACGTCTTGGGTGGTGTTATTTCACCAATGGACGGGGTAGGGCCGGGTGACTTGCAGATAGAAAGTCTTGTACGGCGTGTGGCTGCCGGTGGAATCAAGGAGGTGATCCTGGCACTCAGCACTACGATGGAAGGTGATACAACAAACTTCTATATTTATCGTAAGCTTGAAAAGATGGGGGTGAAGCTAAGTGTGATTGCCCGTGGCATTTCAGTGGGCGATGAGTTGGAATATGCGGACGAAGTCACTCTGGGACGTAGTATTGTAAACCGGACGCTTTTTACGGGAACGAATTAAATTATTGTTATTAAATCTATTGTTTATAAGAGAATGGAAGAACAGATAAAACACGTTGCGAGTCGTTTAAAAGTAATATTTATCAGTTTCTGGTTGCTGCCGGTGATATGGATCATAGTAGGTGAAACCGGTGGAGATTGGGTAGGTATATATGCCGCTGATGTCCGTACGACTTATTTTGCAGAAACTTTGTCTATTTTGCTGGTTGCTGCTTGCGTGCCGGTTTCTTTGAAGCTTTTCGCCTGGGTGCTGACGCGGAAAATTGATAAAGTTAGTTTGCCTGAAGCTTTACGTTTATATTCTTTCTGGAGTAAAGTTCGGGTAGCTATGCTTTCGCTGCCGGTATGGGTAGGTCTTGCAGTTTATTATCTGACATTGAGTAACAAAGGTTTGCTTTGTGCTTTTATTGCTCTTACGGCTTCGCTGTTCTGCTTGCCCGGCGAAGGCCGTTTACGTAAAGAATTGCATATCAATAAAGAGGAGGAAGCATGAAATTCTCTGTTGTCATAGTCAATTACAATGTAAAGTATTATCTGGAACAGTGTCTTTGTTCCTTATACAGGGCTATTGACAATATTTCAGCCGAAATTTTTGTAGTAGATAATGCGTCCGTCGATGATTCGGAGGCATACCTTACCGAACGTTTCCCGCGTATTACCTATATATATAATAAGGAGAATGTTGGTTTTGCCCGTGCTAATAACCAGGCCATTCGTCAAGCGAAGGGAGAATACGTGCTGTTGCTGAATCCTGATACGGTATTGCCGGAGCAGACTTTGGAAGAAGCGCTTCTGTTTATGGACACGCATCCTTGCGTCGGAGCTGCTGGTGTGAAAATGCTGACGGATGACGGACGTTTTCTGCGGGAATCAAAGCGTGGATATCCTACTTTGGCAGCCACTTTTGGTAAACTGTCCGGCTTGGGAAAACTTTTCCCCCGTTCTAAAGGTTTAGGTGGGTATTATTGTAATGCCTTGGATGCGGATGCCATTCACCGGGTGGAAGTATTGGCAGGTGCATTCATGTTGCTGCGCCGTTCTGCATTGGAAAAATCCGGATTACTGGATGAAGACTTCTTTATGTATGGTGAAGATATAGATTTGTCCTGCCGGATTGAGGAGGCGGGATATGAAAATTACTACTTGCCTTATCCTATATTGCATTATAAGGGAGAAAGTACATCGAAAGATACCTATCACCATGTGCGCGTATTTTGTGGAGCAATGGATATTTTCTTTCGCAAGCATGGTGAACGTTATGGGCTCTTGGGGCGTTGGCTTGTTCGGATCGGTATCCATTTACAGATGTATATTCGTTTGCTGATGCTTTCCTTGAGACGTATATTCAGTATTCCGGGAAAAAAAGTGAAAGTTCCCTTTCTTAAAGGACAAGCTTTCCCTCGTTTTCTTGTTTTCGGTGAAGAAGCCACTATTCATAGTTTGCGTGGACTTTTCAAACGTAACGGGCTGATCGGAAAGCATCATTTCGTTGTGGCAAACGAAGCATCTGCCGCCGACGGACATGCCGGTCCATTCATCTCGCTGAAAGGTTTCACGCATGTGGTGTATGATTGCCGTGCCTTTTCTTTTTCTACAATTATCCGCTTGCTGTCCCGCCATCGGAAAATGGGATTGCGTCTGGGAATTTATAACCCGGAAAGTCGCGTACTGGTGACTTCCGAAAAATGTTATCTCTGATCATGAAACATATTTATTTTGTAAACGAACGTATTCGCCTTCGTGCTATGGAACCGGAGGATCTGGAGCTGATTTGTGAAATGGAAAACGATCCGCAACAGTGGGATATCAGTAACTTCACCGTACCCTATTCACGCTATGTGATGAAGCAATATATGGAGAATTCACAATGTGATATGTTTTCCGATAAGCAACTGCGTATGATGGTGGTGCGCCTTGAAGATCATGCTACGATAGGAACGATTGATATTACAGACTTTTCTCCGATGCATGCACGCGGAGAAGTGGGTATCGTTATCCGGAAAGAGTTTCGTGGCGCAGGCTATGCAAAAGATGCATTGACACTACTTTGTGACTATGCTTTCGACTTTCTGCGTATGAAACAGTTGGTTGTTCATATCGCCACCGATAATGAGGCAAGCATGCGTTTGTTCACCTCTTGCGGCTTTGTTCAGTGTGGGTTGTTAAAAGATTGGTTGTGTGTAGAAGGTTATTTCAAAGATGTTGCATTACTGCAGTGCATCCGGGTTGATTAATTCAATGTGGGTATCTGCGGGAAGCGTGACCATGTTTGATATTTGCCTCCCAGTTCTCCCAAAACATTTTTCCAAAGTTCTGCGCTTCCCTTTTCATCCATAAGGGAAGCGATGTTTGTCGATCCTATCAGCCAGGTGTTTTCTTCAATTTCCTGGCATAGCTGGTCATGTTCCCAGCCTGAATATCCCAAGAAGAAGCGTATTTTTCCGGTGATGTCATTGCCTTCCAAAATATAGCGGCGGATGGCATCAAAATCTCCGTTCAGATAGAATCCTTTTCCTATTTGCAGAGAATCTTTTACACCTTTTAGTGTATGAAGGTAAAACAGCGTATCGGTACATAACGGACCGCCTTTATAAATAGGTATATTTTCCACATCTTTGAAGTCTTTCAATACGTCATTAAGATATAGCGGGAGAGATTTGTTCAATACCAACCCCATTGTACCATCCAGCGTATGGTCTACCAGCAGGATAATAGAACGTCCGAACATCTCGTCATAGAGGAAAGGCTCGGATATCAGTACTTTTCCACGTGAAGGTAATACGTGGTTCGTTTCAATTTTGAATATGTCTGTGTTAATATCCATGCCACTAATATACAGACAAATCCTTGAAAAACAAATATTATTTCTCTTTTTTCACTGATAGAATTTTCATATATGTTATATAACAGGTTTTTATTAGGAAGAAATTGGTTACTTTTGCAAATTGTTATCTCTTTATTGTAAATCATGAAATTGACTATCTATAATTATATCTGTTTTTTTGTTTTTGGTTATTTTTTTCGTATAGTAGTTCTTGTTGTGCTTTTGTTGCAGACGATGTGAACCATCGGCTTGAAGTACTTATCGCTCGGAAAAGTATAATGGGGCGTGTTGTAGATGGAGACGGTGTGCCTTTACCGGGAGCTACAGTGTTGGAAAAAGGTACTTCGAATGGTGCAGTGACGGATTTGGAAGGCAAATTTGCACTGACGGTTGCTGATGATGCGGTGCTGAGATTCTCTTTTATGGGATATAAGACGCAGGAGGTAAGCGTAAAAGGACATACATTTCTGGATATTGTATTAGAAGAAGATGCGGTGGAACTGGATAAAGTAGTTGTGACTGCATTGGGTATCGAAAAGAAGGAGCACTCTCTTTCTTATGCAATGAGTCAGGTGAAAAGTGAAGAACTGACACGGGTTAAAATGCCCAATCTGATAACTTCATTGACCGGTAAGGCTGCCGGTGTGCAGGTTAATCAGGTATCATCGGGACTGGGTGCTTCCGCTAAAGTAAACATTTGCGGAATCCGTTCGGTAGCCGGGGAGAACCAACCTCTTTATGTAATTGACGGTGTTCCTATGTTAAATTCAACTTCGGAACAGGCTTTCAGTGCCATTGGCGGAACTGCTAATGCAGGTAACCGCGATGGCGGTGACGGTATCTCAAACTTAAACTCGGAAGATATAGAAAGCATAAGTATTCTGAAAGGGGCTCCTGCAGCGGCACTTTATGGTAGCCAGGCAGGTAACGGTGTGATATTGATTACGACCAAGAAAGGTAAATCACAAGGACAACGGAGCATATCATTTTCTACCAGTCTGATGTTCGATAAAGCATCTTCTTTACCCGAAATGCAAAATCGTTATGGAGTAAGTGATGGGGTGGATAGTTGGGGGGAACGAAAAGACTTGCCGAAATACGATAATCTGAATGATTTCTTCTCTACCGGAGTGACTTCCATTACTTCCGTATCCGTAAGCCATGGCAATGAGAAATTGCAGAATTATTTTTCATATGCCAATACTACCGGTAAAGGGATTATTGATAAAAATCGCTTATCCAAGCATAATATTACATTCAGGGAAACTTCTGTGATGTTCAATAATCGTTTGAAACTGGATGGTAATGTGAATTTGATGCGACAAGTCTCTAAAAACAAGCCGACAGTGGGCGGATTTTATATGAACCCGTTGGTGGGGCTTTATCGGTTTCCCCGTGGAGAGGACTTGTCGTATTATAGGGATAATTTCGAGGTGTACGATGAAAGTAGAAATCTGAATATACAGAACTGGCATACTTCCTATGAAGATTTTGAGCAGAATCCGTATTGGATAACGAACCGCATACAAACTAAGGAAGTGCGTATGCATGCCATTGTCTCCTTATCGGCAAACTTGCAAGTAAATGACTGGTTGACGGTACAGGCCCGTGGCAATGTGGATTGCATTGACGATAAAGTCCGTCAGAAATTTTATGCTTCTACAGCTCCGGCATTAGCCGGTGCTAACGGACGTTACCTGGAAATGGATTATCAGGATCTCCAGTTTTATGGTGACCTGATGCTTATGGTGAAGAAGAAATGGGGCGATTTCTCAGTAAATGGTGCATTTGGGGGAAGTATTACTGATAAGACTACTAATTCTACCCGTTATGATTCCAAAACAGCTTCTTTGTACTATGCCAATGTATTTACTCTGGCAAATATTATAATGAACGGCTCAGCAGCTCTTGACCAGAAAATTGATTCACACCGTCAGCTGCAATCACTGTTTGCTACGGCGCAAGTGGGCTATAAAGAGAGTGCCTATATAGATTTGACGGCTCGCAATGACTGGTCTTCCACTTTATCACATACCAAGCACGAAGGCAGAGGATATTTTTATCCTTCAGTTGGTACTTCGTTGATCCTAAGCCGTCTGCTGACTTTACCTGAATGGGTGTCGTATGCAAAGGTGCGTGCTGCTTATAGTATGGTGGGGAATGATATTCCTTTGTATATTACGAATTCCGCTTCCCATATCACTGCCGGTGGTGAATATCTGGCGAATGATGCGGCACCTTTCAAGGAAATGGAACCGGAGATGAATTATTCGTGGGAAATTGGTGCGGAAGGACGTTTTCTGAACAGCCGTATCGGGTTTAATATCACTTTCTATAGAACAAATACTCATAACCAGTTTTTTAAATTGCCTACGCTGGCGGGCGACAAATATGCTTACCGCTATGTGAATGCCGGTAACATTCAGAATCAGGGATGGGAAATCGCATTGGACGCTACTCCTGTGATGGTAAAAGATTTTATGTGGAGCACTACTCTTAATTTTGCTTCTAACAGGAACAAAATAGTTGCTTTGCATGAAGATTTGAAAGAATTTGTTTATGGCCCTACCAGTTTCTCTTCCAGTTATGCCATGAAACTGATAAAAGGTGGATCGATTGGCGATGTTTATGGAAAGGCTTTTGTCAGAGATGCTTCCGGTAATATTGTTTATGAGACGGAAGGGAATAATGCAGGATTGCCAAAAGTAGAAGGTGACGGGAATACGGTAAAGGTTGGAAACTCCAATCCGAAGTTCCAGCTGGGATGGAATCATACGCTTTCTTATAAAGACTTGTCTCTCTATTTCCTGGTAGATTGTCGTTACGGCGGTAAAGTGCTTTCGCAAACTCAGGCAGATATGGACTTGTACGGTGTATCGGAAATTACCGGAAAAGCCCGTGATAATGGTTATGTTATGCTGGAGGGGCAGCGGATAGAGAACGTGAAGGGATTCTATAAGATTGTAGGCGGACGCGCAGGGACAACGGAATATTATATGTATGATGCGACCAACATCCGGTTGAGAGAACTTTCATTGTCTTATCAGTTGCCTGCTTCCTGGATGGAAAAATCTAAAGTCCTGAAGAAAGCGCAGGTTTCTTTTATAGCCCGCAATTTGTTTTTCTTTTATAAGAAGGCACCTTTTGATCCGGATCTGGTGTTATCTACCGGTAATGATAATCAAGGTATTGATGTGTATGGGATGCCGACAACGCGCAGTTGGGGCTTTTCATTGAAGTGTGAATTTTAATGGGAGAAGGGAGGATTGATATGAAAAAATATAGTTGGATATTCGGTGCTCTGTTAGTTCTGGTTTCTTGCACGGGTGACTTTAAGGATATCAATACGGATTTATCCGGAATTACGGATGAGGATTTGCAGATTGATTATAATGAACATGGTATTCGTCTGGGAGTGATTCAGCAGGGCATTTACTTCAATTATGATTATGGAAAGGGTAAGAACTGGCCTTTCCAGTTGACGCAGAACCTGAATGCAGACATGTTCAGTGGATATATGCATGATGGAAAACCATTGAATGGAGGTAGCCATAATTCGGACTATAATTTGCAAGATGGTTGGAACAGTGCAATGTGGGGACATACCTACTCGTATATTTTTCCACAGATATATCAGTCGGAGAATGCAACGCGTGAGAAACATCCGGGTTTCTTCGGAGTCACCAAGATTCTGAAAGTGGAAGTGATGCATCGCGTTACGGATTACTATGGTCCTATCATTTATTCACGGTTTGCTGATCCTAACGCAGAATATATGCCCGATACACAAGAAGCGGTTTATAAAGAGTTCTTTTGTGAATTAGATACAGCTGTGAGTACCCTTACCGGTTATGTAGAGTCAAATCCGGAAGCTGCTGAGTTTTCCCGTTTTGATATATTGATGAATGGTGAATACACTTCGTGGATAAGGTTTGCCAATTCATTGAGAATGCGGCTTGCAATGCGAATAGCTACAGTGGATAGAGAGAAAGCCCGTTCAGAGTTCCTGAAAGCTTTTAATAATGAATATGGAACGTTGGAAGCGGAAAATGAACCAGTGGCGGTATCTACAAAGAAGGGGTATACCAATCCGTTGGGAGAACTCAATCTGGTGTGGAACGAAACTTATATGAGTGCTCCGATGGAGTCTATCATGAACGGTTATGAAGATCCTCGGCGTACTGTTTTTTTTGCCACATGCCAGGATGAGTCGTTTAAAGGTCAGTACCGTGGAATCCGGCAGGGGACTTGCTTCTCTCACAGCAATTATATGGGTTTGTCGAAACTGAAGACCACTCAGTCGACGGATGCGGTTCTTATGACTGCTGCCGAGGTATGGTTGCTGCGTGCCGAAGCCGCTTTGAGAAACTGGACAAGTGAAGATGCCGGTACATGCTATGAAAAAGGAATTACTTCCTCCCTGCATCAGTATGGTATCATGCAGACTGATTCGTATTTGAACAGTGATAAATTGCCAGTTGATTTTGTAGATACATTTGATGCTGAAAATAATATAAAAGCCTATTGTAAAGTCTCACCGAAGTGGATTGAAACAGCTGACCGGGATACGAAGTTGGAGAAGATTATTACGCAGAAATGGCTGGCAATGTTTCCTGAAGGATGTGAAGCCTGGGCGGAGCAGCGCAGAACCGGATATCCGCGTCTTTTCCCTGTTCTTTTCAATCATAGTAAGGACGGCTGCGTTGATACGGAAATCATGATTCGCCGTTTAAACTTTCCCGGAGGATTACAAACGGAAAATCCGGAGCAATACCGTGCATTGGTGAAAGCTTTGGGAGGAGATGATAATGCCGGCACCCGTTTGTGGTGGGATACCGGCACTAATTGGTAAGTTTATTCTTTTATTCTATTATACCGGATGGTTTTCTGCAAAGATTGCCATCCGTTCTTCTAATTGTGCATATTGATGATCCTGGATGAATGAAGTACAGGCACGCAAACCTTCCTGATGGCTACCGGTGGTAATCAGTGATATGGCGCTGACACCATAGTACATCAATTCCTTAGCCAGTTCACCGCTGGTCATCCCCGGATAGCCGATAGTAAAGTAGAAACCGTCGGCTACGGGATTACCCAAGTCATTGTCATATACCAAATGAAAACCGTAGCGCAGGAAAATCTCTTTCAGCTTGTGGGCACGTTCACCGTATATTTTCACTTCATTCAGGAAGTTGTATTGTCCGTCGCTGGCTGCTTTCAGCATGGCGGCAAGGGCATATTGTGCAGAGTGGCTTGTGCCGGATGAAAGGGCGTAGAGCACACGATGGATGAATACCGTACCGAATGTACCGCCACCGTAGCGTTTTGTCAGGCCGGGATAGGAGCGGTGATACAGTTTATCGGAAATGCAGCTTACCCCGATGCGTTGTCCGGCATAACTGAATGCTTTGGAGCCGGAAATAAGTAATACGTAGTTATCTGTATAGTGCGCTACTGAGGGTTGGAAAGGCGCTTCGAACGGTTTGCTTAAATCCTGGCGGAAATCCATGGCAAAATAGGCCAGGTCTTCTAAAACAATAACGTCGTATTGCGTAGCAAGTTCTCCGATGATGCGCAGTTCTTCTTCTTTCAGGCAAATCCAACTGGGGTTATTCGGATTTGAATAAACGATAGCGGAGATATTGCCTTTTGAGAGGTAGCTCTCCAGCTTCTCTTTCAGTTTGTCGCCACGATAGTCATAAACATCGAAAGTCTCAAACTTTTGTCCCATCACTACCAACTGCTGTTTTTGTACGGGGAAACCCGGATCAATGAATAATATCGTATCCTTCTTTTCATCGCATTGGCTGCATGTGAGGAAGGAGGCGAATGTTCCCTGCATGGAACCGGTGACAGGTACACAACCTTCCGGTTTCAAGTCTACATTGATAAAGGCTTTGATGAAGCGTGAGGCTTCTTCTTTCAAGGCAGGCAGGCCGTTGATGTCGGGGTAAAGACTGGCAATGCCATTTTGCAGGGCTTCTATCTCGGCTTTCACACCTACAGCCGAAGCCGGAAGTCCCGGTACGCCCATTTCCATCTTAATGAATTCCACGCCCGACTCTGCTTCTGCTTTGGCGGCAATGGCTTTTACTTCACGTATGGTTGCTTTTCCAAAGTCTGCAATCTGAAATGCTTCGATGGTTTCGTCAATCAGTCTACGTTCAATAGGAGTATTTCTCATGGTTTTTCTCGCTTTTAGTTCATTTTGATTTGTTACTCGAATTTTTTTTGTCACACAAAGATAATATAAATATCTTATAATCAAGCCCACTTTAAAAAAGATGAAAAATATTTCTTTCAAGCTATTGCAGATATCAAAGAAATGTCTACCTTTGCAACCGCAATCGAGAGAGATAGCAAATGAAAAATGAAATAATGGTGCGTTAGTTCAGTTGGTTAGAATACATGCCTGTCACGCATGGGGTCACGGGTTCGAGTCCCGTACGCACCGCAAAGGAGAATGATGAAAGTCGTTCTCTTTTTTATTGATAATGAACGAATTATGTGTGGTTAATGGTGGAAATTTGAGGCTTTTTATATAACAAATACTTCATTTTTCCTCATTCTATTTCACGATGTTTCACTAAAAATGTAACTGATATGATACCACACATGATACCAAATTTGATACCTCAACATGATACTGTAAAACACAGTATTATGAAATATCCATCATTGCGCTTCGTGTTCGATAGAAAACACGTAGCAACCAAGAAAAAACGTGGGCTTGTTCAGCTTGAAGTTTTATCCGAAGGAAAAAGAAAGTGGATTGGAACCGGAGTAAAGCTATACTCCGATCAATGGAGTGACCGGAAGAAAGTAATAAACTCTTCCGAGATGCTACAACTGAATCAGCGTCTTGATGAAATGATGCGCGTTCTTCAAGATTGGGTAAATGACTTAATAAGAAAGAAGGAAGCGTTTGAATTTGAAAAAATGGATGCTTTCTTGAAGTACTTCAATCATTCCGAAAACTACATCGAATTTTTGGAAAGACGTATAAACGAGCGTAACGATATAACCGAAAGTACGCGAAAGTCTCACCGGGTACTGATTTCTTCTCTCAAAGAGTTTGGTGGCATAACCTACATTAGCGACCTGACGGTACAGAATATTAAACTGTATGATAACTGGCTTCATGGCAAATATAAGTCTCAACCAACGATCCACAACTATCATAAGAGGAACAAAGTTTATATCCACGAAGCAATGTCACTCGGTTTGTTGAAGGATTATCCATATACCGGAGTCATTGTCAAAAGGGGAAAATATAAAAGAAGAAGGTTTTTATATCAGGAAGAACTTGATAAAATCCGTAATGCTGAAATACCCAATGAGTCGATTCGCCGGGTACGTGACTTGTTTGTTTTCCAGTCGTTCACCGGGCTTTCCTATGCTGATTTGGCGAAATTCAACTTCAAAAGAGATGTCGTACAACATGAAGGTAAGTATATTATCTATGATATGCGTATAAAAACAGAAGAAGATTACTACATTGTATTGCTCTCTCCTGCACTTGAAGTTTTGAAAAAGTACAATTATGAACTCCCGATCATTAGCAATACGCAGTATAACCTTCGCCTGAAATTAGTCGCCGATTATGCCGGACTGGATAAAAATTTGACTACTCACATGGCGCGACACACTTTCGCTACCCTTGCTTTAACAAAAGGTGTACAGTTTAAAGCGGTTTCAAAGATGTTGGGGCATAGTAGCCTGAAAACAACCGAAGAATATGCAGCGATTTTGAATAAGGACGTTGATAAAGGATATGAAATGTTGGAGAAACAAATAAGCGGGTAAAATTCCCGCTTTTATGCGAAAAAGGATTTTTTTCTTCATAAAAAAGATATAAGAACATGGATAAATAAAGAGGGAAAATTATTCAGGTAGGAGATGAAAGAACCGCATAATCATGCCTAAAGAGAGATTAATCTCTTCGATGATCTGCGGTACAAAAAATCATTCAGTATAGTGTGACGCTTTTTGCCCGGTCAGGCATTAACAAGTTACCCAACTTCTCCGGCTTTTCTCTTACTTGTAGATGTTCAGGCACCCGGATTTATTCTGCCTACTGTTATAGAACTACCCTTTGTAACAGCTTTTCCACCACCGACCAACGGACTTCTCAAACGGATAAATTCGGCGTGGGGATTAAAAAATAATCCGCACCAAGTGAAGGTTTGGCACGGATTATTAATATATAGATGCTTCGCGTATGAAGCAGTATATTCAGTATGTACGGTATCACCTTCACTTGATACGGGTGCAAATATATGGAGCCTCTTTTTATTATCCAAATACCTGAAAATGTGATACTTTCATTCTTTTTCATGTTGTTTCATTCTTTCTCATTTTCACTCCTTTCTTTTAACTATTTTTATACTGCAATAGATTCTATGATGCACTTATAAAAGCGTATCTCCCGTACATACTCTAAACATTCATTGTTCGGCAACTCCGCTTCGCATTTCTCGTTCAGATCAAGAAGAAGACCTGAAAGTTCGTCCATGTCACGCAATGTATTGCGCACTGCCTCATTGTCGTTCATCTGTAAATCTTTCAAAAAAGCGATAAGTCTATCGGAAATCTTAACTCCTTCAACTTCAATGTAATTTCTGTTTGCCATAGTCGTATGTTTTAAATTATAAATCAAAGTATTTTCTCAACATTGGAATATCGGTCATTTCAAACCTTGCAGCCGAAACTCTCTCTTGGGTGAATCCTAATTTCAGAATCCCATTACAGCATACTTGACCGTATTTGTAGATAATTTCCTTTTGTTTTTCGGTCATTGGGATAGCCTTATATCCGGGGATTTGCGCTCTATTCCATCCGTCATATAAAATCCAGTCACCGTGAATTTTCACCCATCCGTGGGCTTCTAACCATTCGTCCGGGTTCTTACGATTATCAATAACCTTCCCGTCTTCAGGTTTACCAATAGGTATAATTCCTGCAACTACTAAGGCATCGGCTATCTGATTGTGTAGCATATTGGCAATACTTCCATTCAAAGCATAATACTCTCCATCGGGAGATAGCCATCCAGCAGACCATCCTTGTAAAATATCAACAGGTTTAATCCCTTCAGAAATCACTTCACGTATATTTTGCTCGTTATCTAAATAAGTAGTGAGTATTTTGTCGGCTATGCTATTCTTCCGAATAATACCCTCAATCTCTGAATTACCCATGATTAACTCAAATAATTCACCGGATAAACTCTTTACTTCATAAGGGAGCATTGTATATCCGTCAGGAATTTCACCGGGAAAACTCTTATATATCCAGTCTATGATATTCAGAATTTTGAAACATTCTTCTATGAAGTTCTTTACTCCTTTTATGCACCCGCACATAAGATTGATTGTGTCGTCTTCATCGGGATTTATTAGATTATCGGCAGTTCCATCGTAGAAGTATTTCAATAGAGCATCGTATTTTACTGTAAATTCAAACTTACCATCGCTCTTTATGATGGATTTTTCTAATTCTTTTATTGCCTTACTCCATTCCTTTGAAACTTTTTTCATTTCTAACAATTTCCGTTCAGCCCATCCTTCAGCATCTAATCTCTCAAATACACCTCTGTGTATTTCGGGATTAAAATTAACGCAGTTGAAAGTAACTCTATCCTCGTCTACAAGCAGAATTAGTTTGCCAATTATTATATCAAGTGCAATATCTTTGGGACACCCAGTGAGAGAACTTGTTATTGTTTCAAGTGCTTTTTGTGGATTGTATGAGTATAACAAATGTTCTCTTGCTATATCTACTAACAATCTTCCAGCATTTTCTCCAAGTGTAAAATGTAAGTATTCTGTTTTCATATTTGTTCTTTCTATCTTGTTATTAAGCTGTTTACTTGAACGTGTATAAACGACATACTCGTTGGCAAATCAAGTAAGATGGTGCAATCTCCTATTTCTGATAATGCGTATCCCCGGTTATCCGGAAATGCTAAGATTACTCCGAGGAATGATAGATGGTCATTACCTGGTACAGGTTCCATGTATCCAACTACAATTCCCGTTTCTTTATACATTCCGAACTTCACTTCCTGACCGAGCATTGATACTGTGAATTGTTTTAAGTTCATATCTGATTTCTTTAGTGGCTAAAATTGCTTTATTTGTTTTCTAAATTCGTTCCATTCGTTGTTGGTAAAGTTGAAAAGAGTCTTTTTGCCTTTTTCTTCCCAATCACTTATGGCATAACCTACTAAATAAACTTTTTTAGTGCTGAAATCAAATCCCGTCACCCTATAACGTTTCTCATTATCCCGGTACATTGCCCCTTTGCATAACCTTCTGCCTTTGGAGTCTATAAAGGGGTTAATGTTGCAGAATGCTTCATAGCTTTGGCAGGCTGAAATGTTCCCTGAAGTAACAGCTTCACGATAGAGATTTTCACCATATCCCTTACCGTTGGCGTTGGCTCCAAACCAGTAACCACCACTGAATTTTGAGAATATATTCTGAAAATCTTCTTTATTGAATTTCATTTGAGAAATTATAGCCAATTTTACTGCTTCATACATGGCTATATTAACTCGTAAATAAGAATCTGTTTTTTCATTGTTCCAAACAAATTCTACCAGTTCATAAGCTTTTGATTTTTCATTCATACTTACTTTTATTTGAATGTTTTGAAATAGTCTAAAATATTATCTGATAGATCACGCAATCCGCATGATATATACCCTTCTGTCATTGTTACCGAGGAATGTCCCATCATTTTGCTGATAGCATATAAATCGGCACCACGTAGATACAAGTTTGTTGCAAAACTCCGCCGGGCGGTATGGCTTGAAATAAACTCGTATTTTGCTCCTTCTACAAATTCACCAGCGCGATATAGTTTCAGTCGTTCGTTCATTCCTAACTTCCGGCATATTTTCCGAATAGTTTTATTGAAAGTTGGGTCTGAAACTTCTTTTCCAGCGATATAGAACATTTCGTTTTCTGTTATAAGTCGTTCAACTACTTTAGACAAAGGAACCTCCGCTTGTATGTGAGTTTTGATCGAAACGTACACAAGTCGTTCGCCTACCACATTCTCACGGGTAAAGTTCATGTAGTCGCTATGCCGGGCACCTGTTACACATCCCATAATGAACTGATTCTTTACAAGTCGTTCGGTATCGTTCGCTGGGATATATGCAATTATCCGTTCTATTTCCGAATCGTTCAACCATGTGTTTTGAGATACGTCCTTTTTCACGCTTAATATATCCTCGTATCCTTTAGGGAGCTTCACTTCTTCATTGTAGATATTGAAGACGCTTTTCAACATAGCACAATACGTTTTCACACTACTTTTTGCCAATTTCTCATTCAAGAATGAAACGAACTTTGCCAATCGTATTTTAGAGATGTTTTCCCATGTTGCCGGGCAGTTGTTCGCCTGTTCGTACATTTCCAATACGTTTCCGTATTTAGGATACTTTTCTGTAAATGCAGTCCGTAAATCGTTCATCTTATATAGCCAGTTCTTTAGCTCGTTTAATGATTTCCAGTCGTTCGGCTTCGTTCACTACCTCAATCATCCGTGTACCTAATTCTGTTGCATTTACGCCTTGCATATTAATCGTTCGGCTCACTTTGCGGAGTTTTGCGCCGGAACTATCCAGTTCTGAAACGTCAATCTTTACAGAACGATTCTTTCCGATTTCACGTGATCCGGCTATCGTAGGGAGAATGTTTTCCGGGAACGTGCTTTCTATCAACTTGCAGACCTCGTTACAATCGCTTTCGGCAATGGAAAACTTTACGGTGTTCTCTATTATGGTACCCGTGTTTTGGTCTTCAATGGTGACTCTTACAACTTTGTTTTGTGGGCTATATATTTTCATGTTTATTTATTATTATTGAAGATCATTATTGTGCATAAGATTATAGATATAACGCTAAAGATACAAGCCAAAATAGACATGATTTTTGATGTTGAATTAGGCTGTAAAGCAAAGTACATGTTTACTGTAAACAAAAGAATGTTTATCATTAAATACATTACCTTTTTGTTAATTTTAATATGTTTCATAATAGGAGTATTTTGTAATTTAGTAATAGATATTTTTTTCAATCGTTCGGCTTAAATGGTCGTTCGGCTTGTATCACCGCGTATATGAATAGAACCACGCCGGGAACATCCGGTATATTTTGCGGGAGTCGTAGGAACATAACACGACACAGAGATAGCCAGCAATCGAAAGACAAGACACAAAACAGGAAGTACCGGATAAAAAGACACGGTGGCAATTGGAGCCGGACGGATGGAAGAAACCGCCGGGATAGTCGCCGGAACCTGAAGAGTAACACCCGGAGAAATATCTGCAATCGTGTGAGTATCTTTTATCTCTTCCACTTCATCTGGTTTAAGGTCTATTATTTGAACTTCATTTGCAAAGTCTTCTATGTTCACCACCGGAGAAGAAAGCAACATTTTAAGCCGTTTTAAAGCCTCTTTTACTTCATTGTATATAATTGCCTTGCAAAGCTCGCAAACCAAAGACAGAAGGCAATACAAGCCCAAAACATTGCATTTATATTCTGATGCAACAACAGGTAGATTTATTAGCTCAATTTGTACGGGTGCCGGGCTTATCTTTTCCGTACATACTTCTTTTATGGTAGTTTGTGGCTCTTCTTTTTGATAGTCCAGATAAGAAACCATATTAGAACGGTGAAAATCATACTCGATTTTTACAAAACCTTCTTTCCCAACGCCGGAAGGCATTAAAAAACAGATATTTTCGTTTTTGTCCGTTAATACAATAGGCTTATAATTGGCATCTATGAAAATACCTCCATTCCATTTTTGCGCAACTGTTTGAAAACTTTTTGAATCAAGCATAACGGAGAAAGCAAAGGGAATTTCATTTTCTGTAAAAACTTCGATTTCCGAAGATGCGCCGGATTCGCTATCTTTATAATCTACGGTTACTTTGTGCCCTTTTTCCGCGTACATGTAAAATGTTCCTTCTTTCTTTTTCAGGAAAGAAAGTACTTCTTTTGCCTCTTTTATCTTTATGTAGTTGTTTTTGCTCACTTTTGGAACCACTAAAGCCCAGCGCGGATATTTAAGCCCGGAGCTTTCCACATTATAAGCGCGTCCGGCTTCGTCTGATATTGTGATCTTTCCGCCGGAAACAGTAACGGAACAAACGCCGGAAAGCTGTTTAAAGTCCTTCGGATTTATTAAAACGCTTGCTTCAGTTTCCCCTACTATATTACTAATATTTGCTTTACATGCTTGCAAATGTCTTCCATTAGTCGCAACTAAATAGCCTTTTTTATAGTCGATGAACACACAAGACAGAACCGCGCGTTGTGGGTCATTGCCTACACATTTGCAGAGAGATTGCATCTCTTTTGTAATTTCCACGCTGAAAGATAAATCAACTTTGCCGGCTTCTATTCGCACAAAACGCGCTTTATCCTTTTGTTTCACGCTTGCAAGCTGTTCAAACTTCCAAACCAAATTAAAAATATTATTCCGTTCAAATTCACATTTAAAGGAGCCGACACACACAGAGCGAGTTAATAAACTTTCGTTATTTGTTTTAATGTAGTTTATTATTATAACATCACCTTTTGCGCTCTTTTCTTTCGCAAGTTCGGCAGCCGTATATGTGCCCGGCTCTATATCTATTTCATTTGTAAATATCTCGTTTGCAATCCTCTTTAATTCCTGAAGAATAGCAATATTTATTTCTTTGTCAGACATAACAATATTATTTTAATTCATATTTCACACCAAAAAATAAACTCAATGCACCGCCCACGATCCACGCGGCAACATAGAACCAGCCGCCACACACGCAAAAGCATATTATCAGGATGAAGACGAGCCAAATAATTAGCCCAAACATGATATTTATTTTTAAAATGTTGGATTCTCTAATTCTCGCAAAAGTTCTTCCTCTGTTAGAACTGTATCATCTACCCAGCCATCAACAAAGACGCGGTAACAGTTTTCAGTTTTCACAATTTCAAGTTTATGAGTTTCCCCGGATGGGGACTCTATTATATAAGTAGTCATAGTTTCAAAATTTAATGTTATACTTAGCTTTTATTTGTTTCTCGTAAGCCCAAATAAGGTTAGCGCGTAGCCAAAAACGAATACAGGAACAAAAACGATAACACGTATTTTCTGCCTTCTGCAAACAAAAATGTTTTAGGTCTCCGT